>Ga0105092_10000514_pt1 | contig 20198 bp, 18 predicted proteins | sample PPLLak2March2015_FD_87021 | JGI IMG/M metagenome (GOLD analysis project Ga0105092, IMG submission 87021) | Freshwater sediment microbial communities from Prairie Pothole Lake near Jamestown, North Dakota, USA - PPLs Lake P7 Core (1) Depth... | ecosystem: Environmental > Aquatic > Freshwater >... | reverse complement strand
CGGTCCGCCAGTCGTCGGACCAGGGAAGTAGCCATCTGGGCGGGTGTGTTTTCAGGTCCGTAGGACCGAAAACACAGCCGCCCAGATGGCTACACGGTTCTGTTGACTTGGTTGCTACGGCCGTTCTGATCCGGTTTTTCCCAGCAATTCCCTTAGAGCTTCGGGCAGTGTAGGGAAGCTAAACTCGAACTCGTGTTCCTGCAGCTTCCTCGGCAGAACCTTCTGGCTGGTCAAAAGCAGTTCATCCGCCATTTCCCGGCCCAATGCCGTCCGCAGCGTAAAGGCCGGGGTGCGGATCATCGAGGGCCGTCCGAGAAGTCCGCTCAGTTCTTTCGTGAACTGGAGATTGGTCACGGGGGCGGGGGCCGTGGCGTTTACCGGACCTTGCACGGCCTCGGTCTCGCTGACGAACCGTATGGCATCGACTTCGTCCTCGATGTGAATCCACGACATCCACTGCTGGCCGATCCCCAGCGGCCCGCCGACGAACCACTGGAAAGGCTGAAGCAGTCGGGGGAAAGCGCCGCCGTGAGCCGAGAAGACGACTCCGGTTCGGACGATAACCACGCGTAAGCCGAGTTTCCCAGCCGCTGACGCTTCAGCCTCCCATTCCCTGCATACGCTCGCAAGGAAACCTTCGCCCGGGAGGCCGGATTCGGTCAGTTCCTCGTCTCCACGGTTTCCGTAGAAGCCGATGGCCGACCCGCTGACGAGCACGCCAGGCCGTTTCTTCAACTGGCTGATTGCTTTTACCAGGCTTCTGGTTCCCTCGACACGGCTGTCGCGGATAAGTTGTTTTCGTTCTCTGCTCCATCGGCCTTCTGCTATGGGGGCGCCAGCCAGATGAACAATGACATCGAGGCCTTCCAGCGGACCGGGGTCCTGGACAAGGCGCGGGAGGGGTGTGGTGGAATGACCGGCTGTCTGCAACCTCTCGGACAAACGCCTGCCAATGAGTCCGCTTGCGCCGGTTAAACCGTACTTCATCGAGGTTTCATCCCGAGCAGAACACCGGACTGCGGCGTAATCGTACGGAATGATTCGATCACGAGTCCCGCTCGTGTCATCCAGGAGCTGGCCTCCTGGACGGTGTAGCAGTTGCCTTTCTCAGTACCGACCAGCATGTTCACGGCAAAGAGCGCAGCCCCCGCGGGCGCAGTCCGACCAGGCTCCAGGAAAAAGTCCTTGATGCACAGGCGGGCCCCGGTTCTCATCGCTGCCGCCACCTTGTTTACGAGGCAGGCATTCTCGTCGTCGGAGAAGCTGTGAACGAGGTTTGAGACGAAAACGAAATCGTAGGGACCGCCGAGCGCCTGGGTGAAGACGTCGCCCGGGAGAAGTCGAATTCGATCCTCCACCCCGGCCGCCCGAATGTTTTCCCCTGCGATCTCGAGAGTCTCCTTGCTATCAAGGATGACAACCTGAAGTCCCGGGTACCGGCGTGCGAACTCGATCGAGTACAACCCGGGCCCTCCCCCGACATCCAGCATCTGCTCGGCCCCTTCCACATCCAGGGCGTCCGCGGTCGTTCTGACCATCGCCCGGCCGGAATCGGCCATCGCGCGGGCGAAGTCCGCAGCGCTGTAACGCAACCCCGGATCGAGTTGGTCGTCGGTCACGTGTTCTCCGGTCTTGATGACGCGATGCAGTTTCCCCCAGCGTTCGTAAAGCCGGGCGTTATGAAGAAGAATCGACGTTTTGGAGGCAGGTGACGACGGCAGAAGGCAGTACTTCGCAGCATTCGAATTCTCGTATCGGTCCCCGATCTTTTCGAGCAGCGTCAAGGCGACCAGCGCATCGCAGAGAATCCGGAGGCCGCGTTCGCTGACCTCAAGCAATTCGGCCAACTCCGAGACTGTCTTCGGGCCGTTCTCCAAAAGGGGAAACACACCCAGCCGGTTGGCGGTCAGAAGAACCTGTGCTTCCCGGTAGCCGTTCGACAGGCGGTCAATCTCCTCGGCGTACTCGTTTGGATTCTTGGACATAGGACAAGATTACCATGCTGGCGCATTATCACCCACTTGCTCGGTAAACCCTTGAGGCTGGACAAGAACAGGGTTACTGTTAGAAGTAGCACCAAGGAGGATGGATGACCAGGGGAACGAGAGTGTTGGTGATGATTGTCCTCGTCGCAGTAGCTTTCCTGTCTGGGCTTCTCATCGGTTACATGGAAGTGAGAGAGACGAGGGCCCTGCTTGAGACGGCGCAAAACGAGCGGGATACTCTGCGCCTTCAAAAGCAGCTGAGTCAGATTCGCGACCTGGCCGCCCTGATGTACGTGGAGACTTCCCGGCAAAACTACGGGCTGGGGTCCGAGTATGCCGTCCGATACTTTGACCAGGTGAAAAAACTGGATAGCGCAGCGATGCCGGCCCATATACGCGATTCGATAAAGGAGCTCCTGTCTCACAAAGAAGCGGTGACGGCGAGTTTGTCGCGCGCAGAGCCGGGAGCGACGCAACAGGTTCAGGCCCTCTTCCTGGACACCTACCACCGGACCCAACTCGAGGACGCGGGGCAAGCGCCCTCGCGCCCACAGTAGCCGGACATTTGTCTTCTCAAGCGGACATTTGACAACCGCCGGGTGCCCGCGGATCAACACGGATAACCGCGGATAACGCGGATCGATCCGCGTTATCCGCGGTTATCCGTGTTGATCCGCGGGCTGCCGCCTCTTGGCACGCCTCTTGCTAAACCCCGGTCATGATCCGCGACGACTCTGCGATGGACCGGCCGGTGAAGCGATCGGGCTTCTTGCGAAGAATCCTTCCGTTGTTGGCAATACTCGTTCCGCTCCTGGTGATCGGCATCGTCCTCTATCCGTCGCTGGCCCGGTGGGCGGCAGCCGACCGTTCCACTGACGCATCCAAGCTGAGAACGTGCAAGGTGTTACGCGGTGATCTCCTCCGCGACGTCGCAGTCCAGGGAAAGATCGTGGCTGCTTACCATCCGACGCTCGTCAGCCCGGCGCAGGGGGTTGTCGCCCTTCTCGCCCGGGCGGGGGACATGGTCAAAACCGGGACCCCGCTGGCCCGCATCAGCAGTCCCGAGCTTCAGAACCAGCTCGAACAGCAAGAATCGTCGTCACTCTCATTGCAGGCCGACCTGGAACGCCAGCGGATCTCTGCCAGGCAGACGGACGCTCAAAACCAGCGTGACATTGACCTGCTGGTCCTGCGACTGAAAGCCAGCGAGCGGGCCATGGAGCGCGCGCGAGCGCTGTACCAGGAGCGGCTGGGTAGCCAGATGGATTATGAAAAGGCGAAGGACGAGGTCGAAATCGTCACGGTGGAACTGCGGAACGCCAGGGAGAAGGCGAGGCTTGAAAAGGAAACTCTCGACTTCGATATCCGAAATCGCGAGCTCCAGGTGGCCCGCCAGCGTCTGGTCATCAATGATCTCGAGCGACAGGTAAACGAGTTGAGCGTACTTTCCCCGGTCAACGGGCTCGTCTCCAAAATTGAGGTCAAGGACAAGGGGACAGTGCAGCCGAACCAACCTTTGCTCGATGTGGTTGATCTATCGGAGTTCGAAGTTGAGATAGCCATCCCCGAGGAGTACGCCGACGAGTGCGTCGTCGGAACTAAGGCGGCCATCGAGTACAACGGGCAGGAGTACCAGGGGGCCTTACGGTCCCTGTCGCCCGAGGTCGAGGCCAGCCAGGTAAAGGGGATCGTGTCTTTTGCTCCGGGCGGACCTTCAGGCCTCAAAGGGAACCAACGGGTCAACACCCGCCTCATCCTGGACGCCCGTCAAAACGTCCTGAAGGTGGAGCGGGGACCGTTTCTCGAGAGCCTCGGCGGACGGCAGGTCTACGTCGTCGAGGCCGGGCTCGCCGTACTTCGACCCGTTCGCATCGGCACGATCAGCGTTTCCGAGATTGAGATCCTGTCCGGCCTGGATGAGGGCGAGGAAATCGTCCTGACCGATCTGACCCGGTTCCAGGGAGCACAGAGGATTCTGCTTCGTTAGTTTCTTCGATAAAGGAGCTTGAAACATGCTGAAGATGGATAAAGTCAACAAGGTCTACCGTACCGACATGGTCGAGACCCACGCGCTGAACAACTTCGACATCGAAGTCGGGACCGGCGAGTTCGTTTCCGTGATGGGCCCTTCGGGTTGCGGGAAAACCACGTTTTTGAATATCGCCGGGCTGCTTGACACCTTCGACGGAGGCACCTACTCGCTCGACGGGGCGGACGTCTCCCGCCTGAGCGACGGCGAAATGTCCCGGATTCGAAACGAGAAGATCGGTTTCATCTTTCAGACCTTCAACCTGATTCCTGATCTCAACGTCGTCGATAACGTTGATGTCCCGCTGCGGTACAGGAAAGTCACCCGGCAGGAGCGGAAACGGGCCATCGAAGAGGCTCTCATGACAGTGGGTCTCACCTCCCGGGCCAAGCACTACCCGTCACAGCTCTCCGGAGGCCAGCAGCAACGGGTGGCCATCGCGCGGGCGTTGGTCGGAAAGCCCAAGCTGATTCTGGCCGACGAGCCGACCGGGAACCTCGATACCATGATGGCGCGGGAGATTCTTGACCTTCTGGAGACGATCAACCGGGAAGCGACGACCATCATCATGGTGACGCATGATCCCGAGCTGGCAGCGCGGGCCAGGCGCCAGATCCACCTGCTCGACGGCCGCTTGATCGACCTGCAGGCTGACCATGTGGTGCCGCTTTACCGGGCTCGAAAGTCATTCCCTGCGTCAGTGTGACGATAGGCCCTACTAAGGAGAATCGATCATGTTGGCTTACCACATACGCATAGCCTGGAAGAGCCTCAAGCGGAACCCGATCCTCTCGGCTCTGATCGTCCTCGGAATTGCCTTGGGAATAGGGGTCTCGACCACTTTCGTGACGAGTCATCATGTCATGTCTCGCGACCCCATCCCCGAAAAGAGCTCGGTGCTGTACTACGTGGAGATGGACAACTGGGACCCTGAGAGGGGGTTCTCGGACGAAGATCCGAAAGCCGCGCCGAATCAGGTGACCTACCGGGATGCTACGGCTTTAATGAAATCGACCATTCCCGCGCACCAGTCGGCCATGTACAAGTCCTACTTGTACGTCTTCCCTGACCCTAAGGTTGGACGCCCGTACAGGGGCCGAGTCAGGCTCTGCTTTGCCGACTTCTTCCCGATGTTCGATGTGCCTTTTCGTTATGGCGTAGGTTGGGACCGATCGGCTGATCGGACGCCTGATCCGGTTGTTGTGCTGAGCCACGAGACCAACGAGAAGCTCTTTGGAGGGATCAACAGCCTCGGCAGATCGGTCCGGATCGAGAGCCGCGAATTCAAGGTGATCGGCGTGCTCGAACCCTGGAGGCCGGCGCCCAAGTTCTACGACCCTCATAACGGGGCTTACGAAGAAGGCGATGAGCTCTTCATCCCCTTTAACTTTGTCCGCCCGATGGAAATAAGGACGGGCGGCAACACGAGCGGGTGGAAGGATAGCGGGGAAACGTTCGAAGACCAGCTGCAGTCGGAGAACATCTGGATTCAGATGTGGGTGCAACTGGATTCCGAGCGCCAGAAACAGGACTACAAACAGTTCCTGGACAGTTACGTACGCGGGCAGCAGGCGCTCGGCCGGATGCAGCGGCCGCTCAACAACAAGCTGCTGCCCGTGATGGAATGGCTCGATGATCAAGGCGCCGTGCCCGAAGAGGCAACAAGTTTTGTGATCATCTCGCTGCTGTTCCTGCTCGTCTGCTCTTTGAACCTCATCGGAATTCTACTCGGCAAATTCCTGGCCCGGGCGCCGGAGATCGGCGTCCGGAGAGCGCTCGGAGCCAGCCGGACAGCTATCTTCCTGCAGCACATTGTCGAGTGCGAGGTGATCGCAGTCATCGGCGGAGTGATCGGGGTGCTCCTTTCAATCCTTGGGCTCGAGCTGGTTAGCCGGCTCTTTGACGGAATGTTCAGCCTTCGCCTGGATTGGCTTATGGTCGCCGCCGCTATTGGTTTGGCTATGTTGTCGGGCCTGGTGGCCGGTGCTTACCCGGCTTGGCGGATCTGTTCTCTGGCCCCCGCAGCCTATCTGAAGGAACAGTAGAGGTTAACCATGGAATTCGGACCAATCTTTCGTACACTGCGTCGCAACAAAACGCGTTTCACGCTTATTACGCTGGAAATCGCCTTGACCCTGGCCATCGTTGGGAACTGCGTCAACATGATCGTTGACTACCGAACCCGGATATTGCGACCGACAGGAATGGATGAAGGCAACCTCCTCGCCGTGGTGAGCCAGCCGTTCTCGCCCGACTTCCGCGAGAAGGGTTATTTGGAAAACAGCCGCCAGGCGGATCTGAGACTGCTTCGCGCACTCCCCGGCGTTCGGGCAGCCGAGTCCATCAGCTCCATTCCTCTTAGCGGTTCAGGCAGTTCCACAGGGATCAAGCCACTGGGAGCGAAGACCGACACGCTCGCCACCGCCTATTTCGAGTGCGGCCCCCAAATCACCAAGGCTCTCGGTGTCCGGCTCATCGAGGGCCGAGACTTCCAGGAAAGCGATGTGACCGAGGCCGAAGAGAGAAACGTCCTGATCACCAAGACTTTCGCGACCGCACTATTCCCTGATGGGAAAGCGGTGGGTAAGCAGCTCCAGGGCAGGACGGCGGAGCACCCTTCGACCATCATCGGCGTCATCGAGAGAATGCACGGGTCCTGGCCCGGGTGGGAGCATATCGAGCGCGTGGCTCTTCGCCCGGATCGCCCGGGCAGTGTGAATTGGGGCGTCCGCTTTATGGTCCGCGCCGCACCGGGACACAGCACAAGACTCGTCAAGACGATTGAGGCCGAGATGGTAAAGGCCAATAATGGCCGGAACGTCGAGGTCAAGCTTCTGAGCGATATCAAGAACGACACTTACAAGGCACAGGTCGCTATGATCCAGATGTTGTCCGCGCTGACTGGCTTGCTAATCCTGGTGACGGCCTTGGGCATTGTCGGCATCACCGCATTCTCGGTGGCCGAGCGGACCAAGCAGATCGGAACCAGGCGGGCCCTGGGCGCGCGTAAGCACGACATCGTGCGGTACTTCCTGGTAGAAAACTGGCTGATTTCCACTATCGGGCTGGTCCTCGGGACGGGATTTGCCTACGCATTGAACTACGGTTTAGTGACACTGGTTGAAGGGGCGAAGCTCGACGCCCGGCTGGTTGTCGTCGGTGTGGTTCTTCTGTGGATCGTCAGCCTCGGCGCTGCTCTTGGCCCCGTCCTGCGCGCCACCCGAATCTCACCCGCAAGTGCAACCAGGACGGTATAATGGAGCGGATAAGTTGTGAACGAAGTGGACGGAGCGGACACAGTGGACACAGGACGTCCACCTCGTCCATTCCGTCCACTTCGTCCATGATTTCCCGGGTGACTACATGATCGATGTCCTGTTGGTCGATGATCAGCCGGCAGTACTCAATGCATTAAAAATCCTTTTCGAGATCCAGGACTTTGAGGTCCGAACTGCATCTTCCCCCGATCAGGCCCTTGCCATCGTTGCGTCCGAGGAGGTCGGCGTCGTCATCCAGGACATGAACTTCGGGCGCGACAAAACCTCGGGCGAGGAAGGCATCGAGCTGTTTCGCGGCATCAAGCGCGAAGATGCTGATCTTCCCGTGCTGCTCCTCACTGGCTGGACTTCCCTGGAAACCGCGGTAGCCCTGATCAAGGAAGGGGCAAACGATTACCTCGCCAAGCCCTGGGACGACGAAAAGCTGGTCAAGACGGTGGAAAACCTCCTGCGCATCCGCGGGCTGCAGCTTGAACAGTCCCGCATTTACGCCGCTCGCCGGCAAGCCCGGCGGGCCCTTCGCCAGAAGTATGAATTGTGCGGGTTCATATACGAGAGCGAGCAGATGCACGAGGTTGTAACCCTCGCGACTCGCATTGCCCGCGCCGACGTCCCCGTCCTGATTACCGGGCCAAGCGGGTCCGGGAAAGAGAAGATTGCGGAAATCATCCAGGCGAACTCCGAGCGGAAGGCGCGTCCCTTTGTTCGGGTAAATGTTGGCGCTATTCCCGATGATCTGATGGAAAGTGAGCTTTTCGGAGCCGAGGCAGGCGCGTTTACCGGTTCACAAAAACTTCGGATTGGCCGGTTCGAGACCGCCGACGGCGGAACGCTTTTCCTCGATGAGATCGGTAACTTGTCGGCTGCCGGCCAAATGAAGCTCTTGCGCGTCCTGCAGAGCGGTGAATACGAGCGCCTGGGAAGCAGCGCCACCCGGCGGGTTGACGTGCGGATTATTAGTGCGACGAATGTGGATCTCGGGCAAGCAATCGCGGAAGGTCGTTTTCGCGAAGATCTTTATTTTCGGTTGAATGTCGTCGAGCTGGGCGTTCCCCCTCTGGCTGAACGTCCCGACGATGTCCTTCCGTTGGCGCAGCAGTTCCTTTCGGAATTCGCGCAGGCGGAGGGCGCTTCGGGGTTAACGTTCAGCAGAGAGGCCCAAGACGCCCTGCTCGCACACTCGTGGCCCGGGAATGTGCGCGAATTGCGAAATGGAGTTCAGCGGGGAATCCTCACGCGCACGCGCAATGTGATCGAGCCAGTCGACTTGGGACTCAAACCTCGGGTGATTCCGACGGCGACGGCTCCGAAAAGCGGAGCGACCGATCAGGACGACCGGGTCCGGCTGCAGGAAGCGCTCGTGCGGGCCCGGGGCGTTGTCGCCGATGCCGCAACCGAGCTGGGCATCAGCCGCCAGGCCTTGTACCGAAAAATGGAGAAACTGGGCATTGTTTTGGAACGCCGACCAAAAGCGTAGGGACGCGGGCGAAGAGCGTGTCTCTTCCAGGCTCCTCTGGAAGATCCGCACCGTTTTTCTCGTCGTCGTGCTGTTGATCTCTGCGCTGGCTGGCCTGGCGGTTCGCTACGCCCCGTCCCCACTGCTTGCCTTTGCGCTGTCGCTTGTCGGCGGCCTGCTCATCGGTTGGTTGGTCCTAGATCGTTTGTTTCGTTCTGCCCGCCGCGTGTTGTTCGCCCTTCGGGACGGGATTCAATGCTTTAAAGATCGGGACTATACGCTCCGACTCGCTGTTGACCGAGCCGACGAATTGGGCGAGTTGCTGTCGCTCTACAACGAGCTTGGAGAGCTGCTGCGCGAGGAACGAAGCGTCATCCTTCAGAAAGAGCTCCTCCTTGACAGCGTCCTGCAGAGCAATCCGACCGCAGTTGTTCTGACGAACGAGCGAGGCCAGATCCTCTACACCAACCGGGCGGCAGACGTGTTGTTTCCCGCACGGAGGCTTCTAGCCGGGAGAAACTTCCAGGAGATCATCGACGGCTGTCCGGAAGAAATGAAAGAGGTTTTACAGAGCGATTCGGACGCGCTGTTCCATACGCAGTCGGATGATGGCCAGGAAACATATCACCTGTCGCGGCGGACATTTCGTTTGAACGGCCAGGCCCATACTCTGTTCCTGGTTCAGCACCTGACGCGCGAGCTGAGCCGCCAGGAAGTTGAAGTGTGGAAGAAGGCCATCAGGGTGATGAGCCACGAGGTGAACAACTCCATGGCTCCCGTCTCGTCCCTCGTTCATTCGGCTCGGATCCTGCACGAAAAGGGAGTCAATGGCGAGCGCATGGTGAGCATCTTCGATGCCATCGGAGAACGGGTCGAGCATCTCAAGAGATTTCTCGAGGGGTACGCCTGTTTTGCACGACTCCCCAAGCCGCACAGGCAGTCCGTCAATTGGCCCGCTTTCCTTACGCCGCTCCAGGAAATCTACCCCTTTGGGATAGAGGAGCCGCTGCCGGTCACGGATGGCTGGTTTGACCGCGGACAGATGGAGCAAGTCCTGATCAACCTGCTCAAGAACGCGCATGAAGCGAGTGGCGGCACAGCGGACATCACAGTGAGAGTCCTGGCGGCTCCGCAAGCCGGCTGCCGGATCCAGGTGATGGACCGCGGAAGTGGCATGGAGGAGGCGGTCTTGAAGCAGGCGTTGGTTCCTTTTTACTCTACGAAGACTGGCGGCGGTGGGCTCGGTCTCCCTCTCTGCCGGGAAATCATCGAGGCGCACGGCGGCACGATCCGCATCCAAAACCGCCCCGGCGGCGGCACCATCGTCACCTGCTACCTGCCAGGGCAGTAGGCTGAAGGCTCAACAAACCGCGGAAAAGCCGATTACGAGCACGAGCACGAGCACGAAAAACGAAGGCTGTCTGATCGCGTATCTTGGTCTTTGCATTTCGTGCTCGCGCTTGTGCTCGTGCTCGTGCTCGTAATCGGCTTTTCCGGTCGGCTCGCACCATTGCACGCTCCCCCTTTCCCGCGCTAACGTGGCTGCATGATTCGAGTGCTTCTTCTCGTCGTTTTCCTGTTCGTCTCGGCGGTTCAGGCCCAGGGCCGAGTTTACGTGCTGCTCTGGTTTGACACTGAAGACTACATCGAGCCGTCCTCTGATGACGCCGCTTTACGCCTCGCCACGGATCTGCGCCAATTAGGCGTGAAATCCACCTTCAAGGTCGTGGGAGAGAAGGCGCGCATGCTCGAGAAACGCGGCAGGAAGGACGTAATCGAGGCGCTGCGGTGGCATGAGATCGGTTATCACACCAACTTTCACAGCGTGCCTCCCGCGCCGGCGGTCTATCTACGCACGATGGACTATTTGACCGGGGCGGACGAGTTCATGCGCCGCGAACAGGCAGGCTTGAAGGATGTTAGTCGAATATTCGGCGTGAAGCCGAGCTGCTACGGCCAGCCGGGCAGTTCCTGGGCGCCGCAGACCAATTCCGCGCTTCGCCGGATGGGCATACCGATGTACCTGGACGAGGGATCACACGTCGGAGCCGGCCATCAGCCCTTCTGGTTCGGAGGGTTGTTTTACGTCTTCGACATGGGACCCTACGTCATGCGCGCTTCGCTGGACCAGGACGACTTTGAGGCGAGCTGCAAGAAGTTCGATCAGGCTGCCGCGGATCTGAGCGCGAAGGGAGGCGGGGTCATCAGCATTTACTACCATCCCTGCGAGTTTGCGACCACCGAGTTCTGGGACGGCGTGAACTTCAGCCATGGAGCGGACCCGGCCCCTGCCGAATGGAAACGTCCCCACGTACGGACGAAGGAGGATTCGGAGCGCTGCCACCAGATCCTGAACCGATACGTGAAACACGCTCTTGCCAACCCTGCTGTTCGGTTCGTTACCGCCAGCCAGTTGATGGCTTTGTACCAACCTCAGCTGCCCGGCTCCAAAGTGGATCGGAGAATGGTTGCCGATCAGATGGCCGGCCGGCAAACGTTTCTGGTCGTCAACAAGACCAGCCTTTCTGCAGCTGAGATGCTGCTGCTTCTGCTCGAAATGGAACCCCGATTGGTGGAAGGCCCGGTCAGCGAAGGGAAAACGACCTACGATGGGGATTCGATAGACCGGCGCCGCTTTGATAAAGCGAAGACTGATGCCATCGCGTTCATCAATGGATACGGGCGATTGCCCGCTGCTGTGTGGCTTGGATCCGAAACGTTGTCCCTCGAGGATTTTGCGGCCACGCTTGCCGCAGACACGGGAAACGGGCCAGTGGTGGTGAGGAAGGGAAAAGCGGAGTTTCGTGATTCCGTGAGCAAGGACCCCGAAAAAACGTTTGGTTGGGTCATCCATCCGAAGGGTTTTCGGGCTCCCGAGTTGCTTGAACTTGCCCGGCTCCAGGCCTGGACGCTGAAGCCGGCCGTGTTGAAGTAGCCGCTTTTTTGGAGTGCGGCGGCAGAAGGAGTCCGATGCTTTACCAGGACTCCTGGCGACGCCGCTTTGGTCTATGCACGATCTTGGCTGGATTCGCCTCCAATCCTAGTATGTGCAATACCAAAGCGGCGTCGCCAGGAGTCCTGATAAAGCATCGGACTCCTTCTGCCGCCGCACTCCAAAAAAGTGCTAATCCACGCGCGTCACCTTCGGCGCGAAAGTAAACCGATAGATCAGCAGCAGAATAATCGCACCCAGGATCGACATGATGAAGCCTCCGCCAGAGACCTCATTCGAGTAAAGCCCGAGAGCTTTACCAACGAAGCCGCCGAGCAGCGAACCTGCAACGCCGATCAGCATGGTGATGATACAGCCCCCTGGGTCTCTTCCGGGCATCAGGAGCTTCGCAATAACGCCAACAACGAGGCCGAAAACGGCCCAAGCCAGGATCCCCATAATTGACTCCTTGGATCGAGATTTAGAAAGACGAGGAAGGTCGTTAATTCCAATCTAACAATGGATTACGGTATTGTCAATCGAGGCAATCTGGAGCTTTCAACCTCCCGGTCTTTGGACTAGAATCTGATCACCGAGAATCAGCGGAGGCGCAGTATCGTGAAACTCGTCAGTCAGAGAGCCCGAGAAATCAAGCCTTTCCTGGTGATGGAGGTGTTGGAAGCCGCCCAGTGCCTGGAACGCAACGGTGTGGACGTCGTGCACATGGAGGTCGGTGAACCGGGCTTCGAGACCCCGCCTCCAGTTCGACAGGCGGCGACCAGGGCGATGCAGGGCGGACAGACTCACTACACCCACTCGCTCGGGCTTCATGCTCTCCGCGCGGCCATCGCCGGTTGGCACAAGAGACAGTACGGAACGGAAATAGATCCCGATTACGTGGTGGTGACGTCGGGGACCAGCCCGGCCATGCTTCTCGTATTCATGGCGATCTGCGAGCCCGGCGATGAGATCATTCTGGCCGATCCCGCGTATGCCTGCTATCCGCAGTTGATCTCTTTCGCAGGCGGCGTCCCCCTCATGGTTCGCACGGGGCCGGAAACTGGATTCCACCTCGACGCCCGTACGGTTGCGGGAGCGATCACCCCGCGAACCCGCGGCATCCTGATCAACTCTCCGTCAAACCCATGCGGTACGCTGATCGACCCAGGTGACCTCCAGCGGCTGACTGAGCTTGGGCTTTTCGTCGTCTCTGATGAGATCTATCACGGGCTGACCTACGGCAGCCAGGCCTGTTCGATCCGTCAGTTCACGGATCAGTGTGCGGTTGTGAATGGGTTCTCGAAACTCTACGCGATGACCGGCTGGAGACTGGGATACCTGATCGCTCCTCCGGACGTGGTCCGCGCTGTTCAGAAGATGCAGCAGAACTTCTTCATCTCGGCGTGTCATTTCGCCCAGACCGCTGCGGTCACCGCTCTTTCGGAGGAGTGTGACCCATATGTTGCCGTCATGGTGCAGGAGTACGGAAGACGTCGAGAGCTGGTCCTGGCGGGTCTTTCTCGGGCGGGAATCCGCGTGGCTTCGGAACCCACAGGCGCGTTTTATGTTTTCGCCGATCTGCGCGACCACTGCAAGCACACCGGCCTGTCTTCCTACCAGTTGGCGTTTGACATACTGAACCGGGCCCATGTGGCGGTGACGCCGGGCAGTGATTTCGGTCCCGGGGGAGAAGGCTACCTGCGGCTCTCCTACGCTGCGGATTACGATCGGCTCGAGGTAGGGCTGGAAAGGCTGGCGAAGTACTTCGGGTAAGAAAAAGGGGCAAAGGGGGCAAAGGGAGCGGAACGCAGCTCAGCGGCGGTTGAGTGACCCGCCGTTTTGTGGCGGGTCACTCAACCGCCGCTGAGCTGCGTTCCGCTCCCTTTGCCCCTCTGCCCCTTTGCCCCTTTCCTTTTCACTTCCCCTGCAGATGTGCCGGCAGTGGCTCGGGCTCCACGATCAACCGCCGACCCTCGATGCCGTAACGTCCCTCGCACACGATTTTCAAAGCTTCGGGGTAAATCTCATGCTCGTGCACCAGGATGCGCGCGGATAGCGTGTCTTCGTTATCCTCGTCCAGGACCGGTACCGGGTACTGAACGAGAATCGGCCCGTGGTCGAGCTCCTCATCCACGAAGTGAACGGTACAGCCGGTCACCTTCGCACCGTAATCCAGAGCTTGCTTCTGCGAGTGCACCCCCGGAAAAGCCGGGAGAAGGGAAGGGTGAATATTGAGAATCCGGTTCGGATACTGGTTGATAAACCAGGTGCTCAAGAGGCGCATGAAGCCGGCGAGGCAGATAAAATCGACGTTCTCGGCTTGCAGCTCTTTGACCACCATCCGGTCAAAAGTCTCGCGTTCCACTCCGCGAGAAGGGATGCAGATCGCTTTATAGCCTCGTTCAAGCGCGTGCTGCAGTCCGGGTGCTTCAGGGCGGTTTGAGATGACCAGGGCAATGCGGGCTGGGATTTTACCGGCCATGATTGCGTCTGAGAGCGCCAGGAAGTTCGACCCTCGGCCGCTCAAAAGTATGGCGACGTTTTTCATACGTAGCGCACCTTTCCTGTTCCCTGCACAACTTCGCCCATGAGGTAGTACTGTTCGTTTCGGGTTCGGAGGTAGTCCTCGACCCGGGCCAGACGGTCCTTGGCAACCACGAGAATCAGGCCGATTCCCATATTAAAAGTGCGGTACATCTCGTCATCTTCCACTTGCCCGCGCTCTCTCAGGAAGCGGAAGACGGGCAGTACTTCCCAGCTGCCGCGCTGCACCGCGCCGTCGCCATTGGATGGCAGGACGCGGTCGAGGTTCTCCGTAATGCCGCCGCCGGTGATGTGAGCCATGGCGTGAAGATCGTCGGATTGTACGAGCTCTTTCACTACCGGGAGGTAATTCCGATGGGGAGCAAGCAACTCTTCGGCCGCGGTCCGGCCCAGGGACTCGACGTACGAATCGACTCGGAGTCCCTCCTGGTCGAAGAAAATTTTCCGGGCCAGGGAATAGCCGTTCGTGTGCAGACCGGACGAGCGCAACCCAACGAGGATGTCGCCCTGCTCGACTTTCCGGCTCCCCAGCAATTTGGATTCGTCGACCATGCCGACAATAAAGCCTGCCAGATCGTACTCGCCCGTCTGGTAGAAATCGGGCATCTCTGCTGTCTCGCCGCCGATCAGCACGCACTGGGACTGTTTGCATCCTTCAGCCAGACCTGTCACCAGCTGCTCAATCACCGCCGGTTCAACCCGACCGGACGCGATGTAGTCAAGGAAGAACAGGGGAAAGGCGCCCTGGACCAGGATATCGTTCGTGCAATGGGAGACCAGGTCGATGCCGACCGTGTTGTGAATCCCGGAGAGGAACGCGACTTTCAGCTTGGTTCCGACCCCGTCGGCGCTGGAGACGAGGATCGGCTTCTGGAGGGAGAGAAAATCCGGCCGGTACATGCCGCCGAAAGCACCGATGTCCCCGACTACCGCTTGATTAAAGGTCGAACGGATGAGGCTCTTGATTCGTCTCTTCGCTTCATTCGACCGGTCGATGTCCACTCCGCTGTCGCTGTATTTCATCGCTCCCCCCGTCCCGTTACCGGTTACCGGTTACCAGTTACCCGTTGCCCGTTACCCGTTGCCAGTACCGTTACCCGTTCGAGTTGTGGGCCACCGGCAACCGGCAACCCGCAACCGGCAACCCGCAACCCGCAACCTGCAACCCGCAACCGGCAACCCGCAACCCGCAACCTGCAACCCGCAACCCGCAACCCGCAACCTGCAACCGCGGCGTTACTCCTTCTCCGCCCGCTCGAGCGGCACCAGGTCCTTGATATCGAACAGCGCCCGCTGGCGGCGCTCGTGAGCCACGGTAATCGGGTACCTTTCGTCAAAGCAGGCCGAACAGAAGTCATTTCCGTCGGAGACGGCCGCTTTCATCCCCTCGAGGGAGAGGTAGCTCAGGCTGTCGGCCCCTATGAACTGGCGAATCTCCTCGACGCTCTTGTTTGCCGCGATCAGTTCCCGGTACGTCGGTGTATCGATCCCGTAATAGCAGGGAGCGATGGTGGGCGGCGAGCTGATCCGCAGGTGGACCTCCCTCGCACCGGCCTGCCTGACCATATCCACAATCTTTCGGCTCGTCGTGCCGCGGACGATGGAATCGTCTATCAGGATGATCCGTTTGTTTCTCAGCAGCTCTTTAACCGGGTTCAGCTTGACTCGAACGCTCAGGTGCCGCGCCGATTGTTTCGGCTGAATGAAAGTCCGCCCGACATAGTGGTTCCGGACCAGCCCCATGGTAAAGGGAATTTTGGATTCGTCAGAAAAACCAAGAGCGGCCGTCACGCCCGAGTCGGGCACAGGCACCACGAGGTCGGCCGGCACCGGAGCTTCCCGGGCGAGTTGCCGCCCCATCTTGTAGCGGCTCTTGTGCACGCTTCTCTCGAAAACCTTGCTGTCGGGGCGACTGAAGTATACGTGCTCGAAGATACAGAACGCGGGGCGCGGCACGGCCGGCAAACGTGAGGAGTACAACTCGCCGTTTTCGATCCGCAGGATCTCACCCGGGACAATATCCCGCAGGTACTCGGCGCCGAGCAGATCGAAGGAGCAGGTTTCGGACGCGACGACATAAGAGCCGTTCAAGCGGCCGAGGCACAATGGGCGGACCCCGTACGGATCGCGGATAGCGTAGAGCTTCTTCCGGGTCAACAGGACCAGGGAGTAAGCGCCCTGGACATAGGTCAGGACATTGCGGAGCGCCATGTCCATGTCCTCAAGCGGGCAACGGGCCAGCAGGTGCAGAATGACTTCTGTGTCGCTCGTCGATTGGAAGATCGCGCCTTCCTCTTCGAGCTTCTGTCGTATCTTGGCGCTGTTGACCAGGTTGCCATTGTGAGCCAGTGCCAGGGGCCCTCGGTTCGAATCAGTTCGTATGGGCTGGGCGTTGACCAGCGCACTGCCGCCGGTTGTCGAGTAGCGGACATGCCCGATCGCGCTGTTTCCGGGCAGCTGACTCAGCACCGTGTCATTGAAAACATCGGCCACGTGCCCCATGCCCTTGTGCAGATACAGAGTGTTGCCGTCGGACGTGACAATTCCTGCCGACTCCTGCCCGCGATGTTGCAGGCCATAGAGGCCCAGAAAGGCATGTTGTGCGGCTTCCAGGCTGTCCACAATCCCAAAGACACCGCAGTGGTCGTGGAATTTGTCGTCTGGCTCGAACCAGTCTTCTTCGTTAAATCTTTTAGGGTTCATGGTTTCAAGCGCCCCCAAAGAAGAGACACACCTCGGCAAACGGACCACAATTCTAAGAGGGCCTTCATTATAACATTGAGGATAGGACGATCGAGCGATCAAAGCTCCCGGGGTTCTCCAGTTCAGGGTTCTCCGGTTCAGGGTTTTACGGTTTCCGGGTTTTAGGGTTTCCGGGTTTTGCTGTTTCACGGATCACGGTTTAACCATAGAGGCGCACAGATTCCCAGATTTGAACGCAACCCTGAACCGTAAAACCCTGAACCGGAGAACCGCGATCGTTTATAATCCTCGACGATGATTGCCTGGCTTAAAGGGACTCTGTTCAACAAGGCGGCCGACCGTATTGTGCTTGAGATTGCTGGTGTGGGATACGAGGTGATCATACCTTTTTCGACTTACTATGATCTGGGAGACGTCGGCTCTACCGTGGGGCTGCACGTTCATACTCACGTTCGGGAAGACACTCTGAGCCTCTACGGCTTCCTGACCACGCTGGAGAAGCGCCTCTTCACGATGTTGATCCAGGTCTCTGGTGTCGGCCCGCGCCTCGCCATTGCCGCGCTCTCGGGTCTCCCCGGCGAGGAGTTGATCCGGGCTCTGGCCGGCGGGGACGTGGTGAGGCTGAGCAGTATCCCTGGGATCGGGAAGAAAACAGCCGAGCGGCTGGTACTCGAGCTGAAAGACAAAGTCCGAACGGTAATGGCGGAGTTGGGCAAGGAAGCAGAAATGCCGGCCGCCGTCTCTACAATGCAGTCTGATGTCGTCTCCGCGCTGGTGAACCTGGGTTATGGCCGGCCTGTGGCGGAGAAAGCGGTCTCGCAGGTCATGAAGGAAGTACAAGGAGGCCGGTTCGAGGACTTGCTGCGGCGGTCCCTGAAGCGGATCTCGGGTTAGGAATCCATGGAAGACGACAACCGCCTGATGAACCCGGTCGACCGGGACGATGAGAAGGTCTTCGAGAACACTCTCAGGCCCCGTCACCTGAAGGAGTTCGTCGGGCAGCAGAAGATCAAAGAAAATCTGTCGATAGCCGTCGAGGCTGCGCGCCAGCGGCAGGAAGCGCTGGATCACGTGCTGCTGTTCGGTCCGCCTGGTCTCGGCAAGACGACGCTCGCGCAGATCGTGGCCAATGAGCTGAACGTCGGGTTCCGCGCTACGTCCGGCCCGGCTATCGAAAAACGGGGCGATTTGGCGGCCATCCTGACCAACCTGGAAGAGCACGATGTCCTGTTCATCGACGAGATTCACCGGCTCCATCCGGCTATAGAAGAGATCCTCTACCCGGCAATGGAGGATTTCCAGATCGATATCATCATCGGGGAAGGCCCGGGAGCTCGCTCAATCAAAATCGATATCCCAAAGTTCACTCTCGTCGGCGCCACGACACGCACGGGATTGTTGACCTCCCCGCTCCTGGGGAGGTTCGGGATCATACAGCGCCTGGACTTCTATGACGTGGGCAGCCTGACATTCATCGTCGGCCGGTCGGCGGGCATTCTCGGCGTGCAGATCGACGACGCGGGCGCTGTGGAAATCGCTCAGCGGAGCCGGGGCACGCCGCGTATTGCGAACCGGCTGCTAAGGCGTGTGCGCGATTATGCGCAGGTCCGGGCCGATGGCATCATCAATCACGAGATTGCCTGCAAAGCGCTGGAGATGATGAATGTCGATCGCTATGGCTTTGACGAGATTGACCGAAAGCTCCTCTTAACGATCATCGAGAAATTCGGGGGCGGGCCGGTTGGAGTCAACACCCTCTCCGCCGCCATCAGCGAAGAAAAGGATGCCATCGAGGACATCTACGAACCGTATCTCATCCAGGTCGGTTTTCTAAACCGAACCCCGCGTGGCCGCACCGCGACCGAACGCGCTTTTGAGCACTTCAAGGTAACCCCCAATCGACGCCAGCGAGGCTTGTTCTAGATTGACGAAGTGGACAGAGTGACGCGGTCCACTTCGTCCACTTCGTCCACATCGTCCATGTCGTCCACTATTCCCCGCGCCCCGTGCTATCATACCCTGCTGTGGTTGCCGCGACGCAGTTCGAGTCAAAGATCCGCTTACTGAAGCAATCAATCGAGAAGGTCATCAAGGGGAAGTCCGACGTTGTTGATCTGGCGATTGTAGCGTTGTTGGCCAAGGGCCACCTGCTAATCGAGGACGTGCCGGGGGTCGGCAAGACAACGCTGGCCCACGCCATGGCCCGCTCGTTTGATTGCACGTTCCAGCGCATTCAGTTCACCAGCGATTTGCTTCCTTCGGACCTGACAGGGGTTTCGATCTTTAACCAGGTGGAAAGAAGTTTCGAGTTCCGCAAGGGACCGATCTTCGCCAACCTGATCCTGGCAGACGAAATAAACCGAACGACTCCCAAGACACAGAGCGCCCTTCTGGAGGCGATGAGCGAAGGAAAGGTCACGGTCGAGGACAAGACATACAGCCTGCCACATCCTTTCATGGTCGTCGCCACCCAGAACCCGATCGAGCACCACGGCACGTACCCGCTGCCCGAGTCTCAGCTTGACCGGTTCTTGATGCGAATCCAGATGGGTTACCCTAGCGAAGAAGACGAAAAGCAGATCGTGCGAGCGCAAATCAACTACAGCGCTGCGGAAGAACTGACGCCGATGTTATCGGCCCAGGACATTCAAGAGGCCCAAAAGCAGGTGGAGAGTGTCCAGCTTCATGATGCCTTGCTTGATTACATGATGGCGCTCACGCGCATGACCCGGAGCAATGAACAATTGACGCTCGGAATAAGCCCAAGGGGAACGATGGCACTCTATCGTGCCGCACAGGCGCGCGCCTTTCTGAAGGGCCGAAACTATTGTGTGCCGGACGACATCAAATGTCTCGTGGTGCCCGTCTTCTCTCACCGCGTCATTATTAATACCAAGTATTCCTCGCCCCTGCCGAAAAGCGCTGAAGCGGAGTCGGTCATCAAAGGCTTGATGGAGGAGGTGGAGGTTCCGTTGTAGCTTCGGAGGGTCAAGTGAAGGAGACGGTGCGTCGGTCTGGCCCGCGGATCACGCGGATTACGCGGATTACGCGGATAAAGGCGCGGCCCCGCTGATCTTGGGCCGCGCCTTTATCCGCGTAATCCGCGTAATCCGCGTGATCCGCGGGCCAGACCGACGCACCGTCTCCTTCACTTGACCTTCCGAAGCTACAACGGAACCCACCGCAATACGATGCCCAAAGCTCACACGGCGCGATTGCCGCTCAGCCAGGTTATCTGGTCGGCTGTTTTTCTGATCGTCGCCGCTGTTTT
>Ga0105092_10000513_pt1 | contig 20211 bp, 9 predicted proteins | sample PPLLak2March2015_FD_87021 | JGI IMG/M metagenome (GOLD analysis project Ga0105092, IMG submission 87021) | Freshwater sediment microbial communities from Prairie Pothole Lake near Jamestown, North Dakota, USA - PPLs Lake P7 Core (1) Depth... | ecosystem: Environmental > Aquatic > Freshwater >... | reverse complement strand
ACTTTATGCTTCAGAAGGAAATGAACTTATAAGTTATCAGGCGGCAGAAAAAAAGGAGTCCCCCATGCCTGAAGTGGCAAAACCCCCAAAATCCCCCGGAGAAATATCCTCCGTTGAGGAATTGTATTACACCGGTCTTCGCCTCGAGCAATTTTACAATCCCTCATTTGATCCATATCCTTATTACAGGGAAGCGCTGAAAAGAGAGTCGTCGGATTACAGGGTAAACACTGCGGTAGGATTTCTTTATATCAGAAAAGGCATGTTTGATGAGGCAGAGAAGTATCTGAAAACAGCTGTCGATAGGATAACCCAAAATCATACTAAACCGAGAGACGGTGAGGCTTATTATTACCTGGGATTATGCCAGAAATTTATGGGGAAATATCCGGAATCCTATAAGAATTTATACCAGGCAACATGGAGTTATGGCTTTCATTCAGCTGCATATTATCAGTTGGCACAAATTGAACTTCTGAGCGGCAGAAATGAAAATGCGCTTGCTCATCTTGACCGGTCAATATCCACCAATGCCGGTAATATTAAAGCATATAATCTGAAATCGGCAGTCCTCCGAAGAATGGGCAAGCCCGGGCTTGCACTGGAGATCAGTGCCGGCATGATGAATTATGATCCGCTGGATATCGGATCAATGGTTGAAAATTATATGGCCTGCAAAGCCCTGGCTAAAGAAGGAGAAGCAAAGCGTACCCTGGCAGTCATTAAGACCAGGATGAGAGGTAATATTCAGACCTACCTGGAACTGTCAGTTGAATATGCCAATGCCGGACTTCTGACCGAGGCCATTGATATGCTGTCGGATCCTGACCTGGCGATTAATGAACCGGGTGATTCATATCCGATGAAGTACTACTATCTGGGTTATTTATGGTCCCTGAAAGGAAATAACGAAAAAGCACTGCATTATCTGAGTCAGGCTGTTGTAATGCCACCGGATTATTGTTTCCCATTCCGGCTTGAATCAATACAGGTCCTTGAAAACGCGATAAAAATGGATCCTTCCGATCCCAGGGCTCCGTATTACCTGGGTAATCTCCTGTATGAGCTACAGCCTGAAAAGGCTGTTACCTGCTGGGAAAAATCACGGGATATTGATGGATCATTTTCCATGGTACACCGGAATCTGGGGATGGCCTATTACAAAACCTACAAAGATCCGCCACGGGCAATTGCAAGCTATGAAAAGGCCATGGTCCTGAATCCCAAGGATCAAAGATTGATCTACGAGGCTGATTTACTTTATGCAGCGGCCAGGACTGATCCGGAAAAAAGGCTGAAAACTCTCAGCGATCATCATGATGTAATTGCCAACAACAATGTTTCAGACGCACTGTCAAGGGAAGTTATGCTCCTTGTTCAGTTAGGCCGCTATGATGAAGCCCTGGGTATAGCAGAAAAAAACTATTTCCGCCAGTGGGAAGGAGTCAGCAAGGCCTATAACTCTTTTGTGGACGCCCATCTTCTCAGGGGATTGAATGCCATTCAGGCCGGTCACTATGAAAAAGGACTTAAAGATTTTACGGATGCACTGAAATATCCTGAAAATATGATGGTTGCAGAGTCTTATAGGGGAGGACGGGAATGCCAGGTTTATACATTGATTGGAAATGCCTTTGAGAATATGGGAAAGAAAAAAAATGCAAGAGAAATGTGGGAAAAAGCTGTATCCAGAAGGCAAAATCCCCAGCTTTCCGATATTCATTTTTACAGGGCACTATCCCTGATAAAACTGGGTAGGATTCAGGAGGCGCATGAAATTTTTGACGGCCTGATTGAATTGGGAAAACAGAGACTTGAGATCCCCGATGTTGACTTCTTTGCTAAGTTCGGTGAGAAGGAAACAGCCGATGACAGGAAATCGGAGGGTCACTATCTGATAGGCCTTGGATTCCTGGGGAAGGGCTTGAATAAAGAAGCTCAACCGGAATTTGAAGAAGCTGTAAAATTGAATCTGAATCATGTATGGGCCAATGAATATTTAAACAAACCCCTCAATTTCAGTCTAAAATAATCTTACCATGAAAACTAAATTCACAAGACGCGAGGTAATAAGGACGGCCGGAATCGGAGCAATAGCTTTATTGGTCAGCCGGTCACTTTTTGCAGATCCGGGGAAAACCCATATCATCACCCTGAGTTTTGACGATGGTTTTGAAAAATCCAGCATCAAAACATGTGAAATATATGCAAAGTACGGACTATCTGCCTGCATCAATATAATTGCCACAGCGCATAACAGGAACTTTAAACTGCCTAATGAATATCATAATTGGAAAACCGGAGATTTCAGCTTATGGAACGAATTGCAATCACACGGACACGAGATCATGCCCCACAGCTATGATCATCAGGATCTGTCCGGAATGTCCCTGGATGAAGCCAGGAATTCTATTCTGAAATGCCTGGAGATATTCGGCCGGGAACTTAAAGGTTTTGATGCAAAAAAATCAGTATATAATTTTGCTTATAACAGATCTACTCCGGAAATTGAGGAATGGCTTGCAACCCAGGTAAAAGCTTTCAGAACGGGTGGTCCCGCCGTAAATCCCTTGCCCTGTCCGGGACAAACGAAACTGACATGCATTTCTCATGGTCCGGAAAATGCGGATCAGCATTTGGGCGAATCCATTGATAAGTTCCTGGAAGGACCTCCCGGATGGTTCATATATAATACGCACGGGCTGGATGATGAAGGTTGGGGACCTATTGGTTCAGTTTTTCTTGATGAACTGCTCGACAGGCTGTCAATGATAAAAACCGTGGAAGTCATGCCTGCAGGTAAAGTGCTTAACCGGATGAATTAAATAAATTTCGTTTCATATCATTCATTAAAAATAAATTGCATGAAAACTCTTTCAGGATTATCTGTTATCCTTATTGTTACACTGCATTGCCTTACAATTTGCTGTAACCGCAATGACAGGTTGAAAATTATCCCCGGCTCTCCGGGATATTTTGTGTCACCATCTGGTAGTGACAGCAACCCGGGTACCCGGGATGAACCCTGGATGTCAATCGAAAAAGTAAACACTGTGGATCTGGATCCGGGGGACACTGTATTTTTCCAGGGAAATCAGGTATTCTCCGGAACCCTTAAGCTTGATACGCTGGACGCAGGGAATGCTGACACGAATATCGTCATTACATCATACGGGGAGGGAAAGGCGAAAATTAACGGTGGAAAGAGTTCAGCCATACAAGGGATCGGATGTGATCATATTCTGATCCGGGATCTCGAATTTAAGGCTGATGGAAGGAAGGAAGGAAATGTGACGGACGGGGTGATGATCATGAACAGCAATTTTGTAAATATTGACCAGGTTGAAGTACATGGATTTCAGCATTCCGGATTGCATTTGTACAAATGCAATGATTCAAGGATAATCCATGTATATGCCCATGACAACGGATTTGCAGGTATTCATGTGACAGGTAGCACAATGAATGATCCGGTCAATTACGATAACCATAATGTATATATCGGATATTGCGTGGCTGAGAATAATCCCGGAGATCCGACCGTGTTGAAAAGCCACAGCGGTAATGGCATTCTGGCCTCTTCTGTCGATGGCGGCATAATTGAGTACTGTGAAGCATTTAATAATGGATGGGATATGCCCTGGAATGGCAATGGTCCGGTTGGCATATGGGTCTGGGATTGTACTAATTTCACCATTCAGCATTGTATTTCACACGATAACAAAACAAGGCCGGGAGCAAGAGACGGAGGAGGCTTTGACCTGGATGGGGGGGTTTCAAATTCGGTTATTCAATATTGTCTGTCTTATAACAACCAGGGTATCGGTATTGGCCTTTATGAATTTGGTGCAACCAAACCCTGGGAAAATAATACCATACGGTTTAATATAAGTCAGGATGACGGTAAAACCCATGATGGATCCCTGGGCATATGGAAGGCAGCCGGAGGAACTATGAGGAACTGCAATATATACAATAATACTTTTTACAACAGCAATCCGGAAGGAAACATAATCTGGCTCGACAGCAGCATGCCGGGATTCAAATTCTATAACAATATTTTCATATATACCAGCAATTTTCTGTATAAAGGAAATCATTTTATACATGAAAGATTCCTTGGAAACGTTTATTGGAACCTGGCGGGTGGATTTGCACTCGAAGGGTATGATAGCATTGAAGAATGGGGAAAGGCGACTGGAAATGAAATGATCGGAGGGACCGTGATCGGTAAAGTGACAGATCCCATGCTCGTCAATCCAGGCAAGGTAACTTTAACACGTCCCGGGGAAATTCAGGAAAAACTTTCCGAATATAAGTTAAAGCCAGGGTCCCCGTTAATTGACAATGGATTGGATCTGGATGACAAGTTCGGAATAAAAACAGGCGATATGGATTTTCTTGGAACAAAAATACCCCAGGGAAATGCATATGATATCGGGGCAGTAGAGTTTGTAAAATAAAAGTTTTCGCGGTTTACATTTTACGGATAATTTTTTTTCACATTATTGATATTGATAAAAATAAATGTTAAATTAGAAGTGTAAAATGTACATTTATTCATCTGTATTAAGTCTTTGTCCAGATAGCATGTAACTCCCGCTTATTTAAATATAAAACCAGGAAGGATATAGTGAGAAAGGATTAGGAAACAACAGTTCGATTGGAGCTTGGGTTTGACCTAGGTACTTATTTAAATCTCTAATGAACCGGCATGATGATAAATATAGCCAGGTTAATATTAGGGTTCTCATTATTGATCAGTACTTTCTTTTTCTCTTCATGCGAAAAGAAGTTCGATGAGTATTATTCAGTGCCCAATGATCTCATTGGGACGATCCTTGAAGTACTTGAAAAAGACGGAAATTATACTCAATTCATCAAGGCGGTTCAGTTGGCAGGTTACGATGATGTGTTGGGAGTAACCGGCAATTTTACTGTGTTTGCCCCGGATGACAAGGCTTTTGCCGACTTCTTCGCTGAATCGGGATATGCATCGCTGGAGGATATTCCTGAAGAGGAACTGAAAGGAATCGTTTTCTATCACATTGTTTTCTGGGCGTATTCAAAATTCATGCTTCTTTACGGCCTGGGGATACAGGATGTGGATATCGATTACAGCGCGTTGAGCTTTAAGCAGATTTCCATGTATACTCCACCCAAAACTGTCGAGTTTGACACACTGGGACAGCAATACAATGTGTATCATGAATCGAAATTCTTACCGGTATATTCAAATGAGTTTTTTTCTGAACTTGATCTGGACGCGACTTCGAACTATACATTTTTATATCCGGGCACACCTTACGTAGGCTTTAATGTTGACAGGGCTGAAGTTGTGGAAGCAGATATACCGGCTCAGAACGGATGGATACATAAGATCAACAGGGTTCTTGTACCGCCTGATAATCACGACGGCATTCTGAAGAAAAGGCCGGAATTCAGCATATTCAAGGATTTGCTGGATATCAATAAATTCTATGAATACAGCCAGACATATACAATTCAGCAGGATAATGAAGGTGACGTGAATGAAGATGGCGTCCTGGATTCTCTATTTGTGGAAATGAACAGCCTGTTTCCCCAGGGAAGTTCTCCCGATGCAGAAAATGTCGCATACAACGGGAAACAAGATGTTGTTACGCTATTTGTTCCTACCAATGATGCGCTTCAGAGCTTCCTCAGTAATTACACTACAGGCTATTCATCAATTTTTCAGATCGGCAGATATTGGATGGACTGGTATCTTTCACATTATATCGGCACCAATTATTGGCCATCAAAATTCAATACCCTGACAGAGGACTGGGAAACCGATCTTGCCTCCACGCTGGTGGATTGCAATGTCAGTCAGGGAGATATAGCTTATTCTCAAATGGCCAGCAACGGGCCCTTTTGCGGGATCAACAAATTTTTCCTGCCTAAAATATATGAATCTGTAGCACAACCTGTTTTCGGGAATAAGGAATATGAATGGTTCTGTGATATGCTCGTATTTTACCAGGTTGAATCCCTGCTGAATGAAGAGGACCTTGATTTCACCATTCTGGCCCCTACCAATGCGGCTATTGATAAAGCAGGATATATTTTCAGGACGGGTCTGGGAGGATGGGGACTCTATTCAAAATCGAACCCGCTGGCCCCTTTGCCAAGACGGGAAGCCTCGGATATAGTCAAGACCCATCTTATCTTCGGAGAGCATTCTCAGGATGAATTCAGGGTTGGCAGTTTTATAGAAACTTCGCAGCACACCTACATTGGTGTAACGCAGGATGGCATTTATTCGGGCGGTGATATGATCCCTGCAAAATTAGGTAATCCTGAATCAGTCAGTGGAAAGGGATTGCTCTATAGAATTGACCGGATGTTGATTTCGCCGAGGTATTCTATTTTTGAGATCCTTTCGAATCCCAATCTTTATCCACAATACCAGAAATTTTATCAGTTATGTTATCAGTCGGGTTTGATTCTGCTGGATGAGAACCAGAATCCATTGAGTCTTAATAATATTTCAATCGGAACTTTTTACACCTCCTTTATTCCCACGAATGAAGCACTGACAACAGGAATAGCTGATGGTACTGTTCCTTCGGACCCGGTTGCCCTGCAACAGTTTCTCCGCTATCATTTTGTAGAGGGATCGATCTTCGCCGACGGGGAAAAATCAGGAGAATTCAATACAACCAGGATCGATGAAGAAAGTGGTTACCTCTTCAATAAAATTGAAGTTTTGAATCAGATGAATGATCTGAAGATAAAGGATAAACTGGGAAATATCAGGAATGTGACTTCTGCCAATCAAATGGCTGAAGATGGCGTGATTCACCAGATTGATTCGTTTCTTTTATTTCAATAACATCTGCATGCAATGAAGCTAAAGATCTGTACTGTTCTATTGATCCTTTTATTATCGGGATATTTCGGGTTATGCCAGACCCCGCTTGTAATTAAGGGAAAGGTAGTGGATGTTACAGGTGAAACCCTGATTGGCGTGGTTATTTGTGAAATCAATGAACAGGACAGGACGTTAAACGGAACGATGACCGATCTGAACGGAAATTTTGCTTTGCGTTTAAGCTCACCGGATAACAAAATACGAATCTCATATATCGGATATAAAACGAAAGAATTTCTGGCTGCGGGCCAGACCTATTTCGATGTTAAGCTTGAAGAGGAGACCGTGGTACTCGATGAGGTTGTTATTACGGGTGAAAGCAAGAAAGTCGGCGGCTTAATGCCCGTCGCTGAAAGAGACCTTACCAGTGCAGTTTCGACTATTGATATGAAGCAGCTGAAAGAAGTTCAGGTGTCCTCAGTAGGTGAAATGTTAATGGGTCGTGCCAGCAATGTGGATATTTCAATGAATTCGGGTGATCCTGGTGCGGGCATGTCGATAAAAATCAGGGGAACAGCATCTATCAGCGGTTCCAACCAGCCCCTGATCGTTGTTGACGGAGTTCCCTTTGAAATTGAATTAGATAAGGACTTCGACTTTTCAGCTGTCACCCAGGAACAATTCAGTGGTATGCTGAACATAGCTCCGGAAGATATTCTGACGATCCAGGTTCTGAAGGATGCATCCGCTACTGCAGTCTGGGGTTCCCGTGGAGCTAACGGCGTTCTCCTTATTGAAACGAAGCGCGGCTCAATGGGGAATACCACATTTGAATACCTGTACAAATTGAGTATTCAGCAACAACCCAAATCAGTACCCTTGCTTGATGGTGATTCCTATTCCATGTTAATGATGGAGGGTATATTAAATTCAGGTTCGACCGAAATACCGCAGGAACTTTCCTATAACAAAGACTGGGAAGATTATCATAATTACTCCCGGAATACTGACTGGTTGGGCGCTATAACCCAAACCGGCATTTCCCATGAGCATAATTTTTCAATGATGGGAGGAGGCGAAAGTGCCCTTTACAGGTTTTCGCTGGGGTACCTTGATCAGGATGGAACGACAAAAGGAACATCCTATTCGAGATTTACATCCCGGTTTAATCTTGATTACCATGTTTCCAAAAAACTATTGTTCTCCGGAGACCTTTCCTATGCTTATTCGGACAATGATCTTAGCTATATGGAAAATGCCACTTCCAGAAGCATCAGGGCTTTGGCTTATGTGAAAGCCCCCAATATGAGCATTTATGATTACGATAAAAATGGCAATATCTCAAATAACTATTTCTCACCGGGCGATAATTTCCAGGGTTATGGCTATCAATGGTACAACCCGGTGGCCATGGCAAACGAAGCTACATGGAACAGGAAGGAGCACCGGCTCAGAACAAAGCTTCAGATCAAATATGACATCCTGGATAATCTTGTATTCCAAAGTTTCGTAGCATTCGATGCGGACAACCAGCTAGAAAAGAAATTTTTACCACAGGTTGTAACCGGTTTGCAATGGACATCCTCCTATGCCAACCTGTCATCAGGGATGGATTACCAGAGTACGGTACTTGAAAGTCAGTCACAATTGGTATTTACTTACCAGAAAGGTACCGGGCATAAGCTTACCTCCATGCTTGCTTTTACTTTATCCGCCAAGAAGAACGGCTGGTACTACGGAAGTACTTCCAACCTTCCGTCCATCTTCCTGAGGGATTATGCACAGAATGCGCCGGTATACTGGATAGGCGACGGTTACAGTCAGAACCGGATGGCGGCTGTTTTGGGATTTATCCACTATAGTTTTATGGACAGGTACCTGTTTCAATTCAATATTCGCAGGGAAGGTTCTTCCCGATTCGGCTATGATTCAAGATGGGGAACATTCCCGTCTGTTTCCGTTGCATATCGTATTTCCTCTGAACCTTTCATGAGGAGCATAAAGCTTGTTAATGATCTGAAATTCAGGTACAGCTATGGGGTAAATGGAAATCAGCCGAACAGCAGTTATGGATATTTCAATTTGTATAGTACGGGTGAGGCCTATATTGATCTTCCGGTAGTTGTGCCGACGAATCTTCAGCTGGATAACTTCAGGTGGGAAAGAAATTCCCAGATGAATTATGGTCTCGACCTAGTCACCTTAAATAATTGTCTGGAGGTTCATTTTGATGTGTACACCCAGAAAAGCAAGGACCTTATCTGGGAAAATCTGAAATTACCTGCCACGTCGGGCTTCCCGGAAATAACAAGGAACTGGGGTTCAATGGATAATAAAGGCTGGGAACTCATGTTCGTTACGGATATTATGAAGAAGAAGGATTTTAACCTGGACTTCAACTTCAATATCGCCCATAACGAGAACAGGATAACCGAGATCCCGGAAAATTTCGATTTTGAATTCGGTTCAGAAGCCAATAACGGGCAATATGCGCGGAGAGCACAGGAGGGACACCCTATCGGGACGTTTTACGGGTTCAAATACCTGGGCGTTTTTCCAACGGATATTGATGCGGTTGCCCATGATGCTGACGGAAACATTATTTATAACGTGGAGGGCAAGCCATTGTACATGAGATACGGTAATTCCGATGGTTACCGGTTCAGGGGAGGCGATGCCATTTATGCGGACATCAACCACGATGGCCTGATCAATGAGCTGGATATTGTCAGGCTCGGAAATTCAAATCCGAAATTTATTGGCGGATTCGGATCCAAAATGAGCTGGAAAAACTTTGTCGTAACTCTTTTCTTCCATTACCGGCTTGGACAGGATATAGTGAATATGACAAAGATGAACAATGAAAACATGTACTACCGGAATAACCAGAGCATTTCCGTGTTGAACAGATGGAGAAGGCAGGGAGACATAACGAATATTCCCAGGGCATTGTATAACCAGGGATATAATTGGCTTGGATCTGACAGGTTTGTGGAAAATGGTTCATTCGTCAGGTTCAAGAGCGCTAGCATTAGTTACAATTTTAAAAAACTTGCGGAAAAGATCGATACGAAGGAAATGAAACTGAATTTCATGGTCTATAACCTCTACACATGGACCGGTTATACAGGGGTTGATCCGGAAGTTCCCATGATCAGTACCGATCCGTTTTTTATCGGGGAAGATAAAGCAGATACTCCTCCACCGGTAAGCTACATTGTGAGTATAAACTTAAAGTTCTGAAAATAAGAGTAATATGAATAAGTATTATAAACATATTCTTTTTCTTATTTTACTTTTTGTAGCCGGATCATGTTCGGATTGGCTTCAGGTGGAACCTGAAAGCGAACTGACCCGCGAGGAATTCTGGCAGACAGGCAATGATGTGCAGGCCGTTGTTGCAGGAACTTATAAAGAACTGGCAGGCTGTGTTGAAAGACTATTCAAATGGGGTGAACTCCGGGGCGATCTTATAGTCCCTGGTCAGAACATCAGCTCTGACGACCGGAAGATCATGGATGGTTTCATCTATCCTGAAAATGATTTGAACCGTTGGAATAAGTTATACAGGACCATTAACTTTGCCAATACCGTTCTGAAATTCTCCCGGACCGTGGTGGAGCGAGACCAGACTTTTACGGAAAATGAAAGCAAGGCGTTTGAAGCTGAAGCGCTCTTCCTCAGGTCACTCTGCTATTTCTACCTGGTGCGGATATTCAGGGATGTTCCCCTGGTACTTGAAGCCTCTGAAAATGATGCACAGGATTATTACCCGGCAGTTGCCTCCGAACAGGAGATATTTCTTCAGATCATTGACGACCTGAATATTGCGGTTGTGAATCTGCCCACATCTTATGAAAAGACGGTTTATAGCAAAGGCCGTGCAACCAAATCTGCTGCCTATGCCCTTATGGCCGATATATACCTGTATTTCGAAAAATACCAGGCCTGCATCAGTGCCTGTGATCAAGTTATAGGCAGCGGATTATATGGCCTGATCGACGGGGAAGACTGGTTTATGAATTTCTTTCCCGGAAATTCCAATGAAAGTATTATTGAGGTACAGTTCGACAGGGATCTCAACCAGAATAATCTGTTGTATCAGATGATGGCCCCTGCAATGGGCGGTTCTTATCCAGACGGCAACGACGAATTCAGGGTATCACCCTATTTCGTGATTGATTTCGAAAGATTCCTCAGCGACAGGAGATCAGGAAACAGAACCTACCTTGCCTTCTCGGGAGGAGGATGGTATGTATTCGAGACTACCTATATTTTATGGAAATACGTGGGTACGGAAGGAAATACTGCGGGAGCTTCCAGCGGTAATGCTACCGGATACAGAATGGGAAACAAGGAAGGTGATGCACACTGGATCATTTACCGGTATCCTGATGTCCTTCTGATGAAGGCGGAAGCCCTGGTGGAGATGAATGAATTCGCACCCGCAATCGATCTGTTGAATCTTGTCAGAACCAGAGCCCTGTTGGAACCTGTTACAGGTATTACAAATAAATTCACCCTGGAAGATTACATACTGGAGGAAAGGGCAAAAGAATTCTGCGGTGAAGGCAAACGATGGTTTGACCTTATCAGGATGGGAAGAAGGAATAACAATGAAAGGATAAACCGGTTCATTGAAATACTCTCAGCCAATAAATCCTATGAAGAAGCTGAAATCATCCGAAGCAAGTATTCAAACCCGGACAGCTGGTATCTTCCCATCCACCAGGATGAAATAGATCAGAATAATAAACTGGTCCAGAATCCTTATTACATCAACCAGTGACGGATATGAAGAGACCAACCCAAATATTTATCCTTGCACTCCTTCTGATACCGGCTGCTGCTTCTTTCATAATCAGTTGCCAGGAAGAGGTACCTGCTGAAACCTTTTTTGAGGAGGAGGAATTATTGATCTCAGACTACCTTGCCCAGCATTCCGACGAATATTCTACGCTGATCAGGGTACTTGAAATAACAAATTTGAAGAACACGCTGAATGCATATGGGCATTATACATTTTTTGCTCCCGACAACAATGCATTTGATAATTTTTGCCTGCTTTCAGGAAAGGCTTCAGTGGAAGAGTTTGACACGGAATATCTTGTCAACCTCGTCAAGTATCACCTGCTCGGTGTTGAAACTGAAAGTTCCTATTTCAGGAATGGCGCTTTCCCGGATACTACCTATTCAGGCGACTATCTTGTAATATCCTTTTCCCAGGGTGGGCTTGAAACGATCCATGTCAATGATGCCAGGATCACTGAGCGGGACATTCAGGTTGAAAATGGCATTATTCATAAAATTGACAAGGTTCTCGCTCCGGTTGTTGGCTCTGTGATTGATTGTTTGCGGGCTTCAGGGGAGTATGGCATATTCCTCAACGCTCTCGGACTTTGTGGCCTCACGGACAGCCTGGAAATCATTACGATCGAACTTAACGAAGATATCTCCTTCAGGAGCAAGTTCACACTTTTTGCGGAAACCGATGCGGTTTATCAGCTGGATGGAATCAATACCGCAGAGGATCTGGAAGCCAGGTATTCGGATACAGGCGATCCGACAGGCAAAAATGATGGATTTTACCGCTATATGGCCTATCATATAATTCCTGGTCTTTATTATCTGAATGCAATTGATTCATTCAATTATCCTACGCTGGCTGAGAATTCGGTAATCAATGTCAAATTGCATAACGGGGTTTTGCTTAACTGGCACATGGAAGACATCGGGGGGCAGCCTGTCGAAAAGTTCGTTACTGTAAATGAACAGGCCTCCAACCGCCAGGCCAAGAATGGAGTAATTCACAGAATAGATAAACTTTTGGAACACTTTGTTCCTTCTGCCGTGTATCTTGTAATAAGCTTCACGGATTACCAGGGGATCAGCCTTGGAAGATCCTATACTGAAAAGGACCTTGAGGATATCCCGGGCATATCCGTTAAAAATACGGGACTATATTTCAGAAATTCAATCCTCGGAGACGGAGAAACGAACCTTCAGACCACAAGCAGCAAAGTCGGATGGACTATTGAGTTTGTGTTGCCGGTCATATTGCGCGGACAATACGACGTTTACTTTCACTGGGTGAGTCACCAGGACAATTGCGGATGGGCACAGGCATTCTGGGATGGTGCCCGGTTGGGTAACCCTTTTAGTTTCGTGCAAAGTAAAAGATGGCCGGGTGTAGAATGGAAATATGATTACAATACAAGCCAATGGATGGGCTGGTTGCTTTTGAATAGTATGGGTGTGTATACAATCAAATTTATTGCATTGGAAGTCGGATACGGCAATTTCGATTACATTGTCCTTCAACCTATTGAAAATCAATTCTGATGAACAAACTTCGTTCCTATATTACCGGTAGGTTGTTGCTTATGATGATCATGCTGATCACTCCGGTAATATATGATTCCTGCACCATAAATAAGGAAGTGGATGACTATTATAATAATCCTCCGGATCGTAATAATGATTACCTGTTGACCCTGATCCACGAAAATGAAAATTACAGTCGGTTTTATGATGCCCTGGTGAAATATGGGTTTGCAGATCTGTTATCAAAGAATCAATATCTCACCCTCTTTGTCCCTCCTAATTCCGCATTTGACGGCCTGCCCGAATATTCTGATGCGGAATGGGTCAAAATAATTGGTTTTCACATTGTCTATGCTAATCTGTATTCAAAGGATTTTAATAATCTCAATCTGCTTACGGTTAATGGCAAGTATCTCAACATGAATAAGATAGATGCTAATAATGTCAGGATATTTGAGTCAACGGTCAATTTTGAACATGTAGACCAATATTGTCAGAACGGGGTAATTCATGAAATCGATAAGCTATTGGTACCCAAGCCGAATCTTTATGAATACATCATGAATCTTGATCATTCTTCCTACGGCATTCTGCAGGATTTTCTTATTTCAATGGATACGAGGTTTATTGATTATGAGAAAAGTGAAAGGATCGGGGTCAACAATAACGGAGATCCGATTTATGACACAGTGTGGAAAACAGAAAACTATTTTCTGGATAACATTGCAGGTTTGAATAAAGAAGATGAGGCCTATACCGGATTTGTGCCTTCGGATTCAGACGTTCGCGAAGCCCTGACTTCCATTTCCGGGTATTTTGGCAACATAGATGAAATGGAGCCTGACGCCTATCGCCAGCTTTTGTTTATTGCTTTTAGCGGCAGCTTCATGAATAATGCCGTAACCCAGGAAAATTTGCCGGACACGATCGTATCGGTTACCGGTAAATCTCTTGAAAAGTCGGCTTTACAGTTCAAGGAAGTTAATCTTCAACTGAGCAATGGGATAATCCATATGATTGACGGGATGACAATACCCCTGAATTTTTTTCTGGTACCCATTGTTATAGAATGTGACAGAAAGGAAAACAGGAGGCCCTCCAATACGATTTATGCGATAGAGCAGCTGAGTGATTCAAGGGCGAGCAATGGATCCTATGTTTACTATGGGTGCAGGTTTGTGGGGGATTACCTTGAATTTACCGTGGACATGGTTTATAAGACCACCTATTGGTTCACATGGACGGGGCCAAAGCAGGGACCATCACACTACCAGCTCTTTGTTAAAGATGATCTGACCGGTCAATTCGTCAATGTGGGCGATCCTGTCAATAACTGGACAAAAATACCGTGGGAACCTGTCATATCAGGCTCATTTACTTTCAATGGGTTTGGAACCAAAACCATCCGGTTCGTGATCGTGGATGAAAGACCGGTGGTAGGATTTAACGCCATATATGTGGATTACATTAAACTTACTCCGGAGGAGATCTATGAACCATAGCCACTGGAATTATATTATTCTGATCGTATCTTTTGTTTTCCTGATTGATCCGGCTCTTGTGGGTCAGGAATCCGGTTTTAAGGTAAAAGGAAAGATATTTTCTGCAAAAACCGGATTGCCTCTCGGAGATATCAGTATAAGTGCGGTAAGCACTTCTGCTGAACCGGTAAATACCTCAAAGGAAGGAGATTTTGAAATATCATTACCCGTAAAAAATGATCAGATATATATATCCTATCCGGGTTATAAAGAAAGGACAGTATTTGTCAACGGAAGGGAATATATAGAAATATGGTTACTGCATGAGGAAGATATTTCAATCAACGATAATGTGAGCATGGCTTCCAGAGAAATATCCCGGGCGGAAATTAGCGGGGCTATTGATGTTTCAAATTCTTCATTATTTGGCAAATCTCCTGAATCTTCCTTTGACCAGGATCTTCAGGGAAAATTAGGTGGATTGCAGACAATAAGCCGCTCAGGAATGCCCGGAGAAGGAACCTTTTCACATGTACGGGGCTATTCATCCCTCTCATCCTCATCCATACCCCTGGTACTGGTTGATGGAATGATTACCAGGTCTGAGACTTTTGATGATCCTGTTATCCATGGATTTCATTATAATCCGCTGGTTGACGTGGATAAGAAGGACATCTCCAGTATGGTATTATTAAAAGATGCTGTTACATGCGGTTTATATGGCGTCAAGGGATCAAACGGAGTGCTGCTTATAAATACAATTCCACCCGAAGGCGGCAAAACAACTTTGGATGTATCTGTATCCGGAGGAGTTGCCGTAGCACCGCCCCAGATACCTTTAATGGACGGACCTCATTTCAGTTCCTTTGTCATGGAGCAATTATTAAATGCCGGGATGAACAGCGGGGAGATCTTCAGGGAATATCCCTTTCTGGAATATGATCCTGAATACTTGTACCAATCCAGGTACAATAATAATACAAATTGGCAGGATGAGGTATTCAGATCCGGAAACTTGTATGACGCCCATCTGACCGTAAAGGGGGGAGATACCAGGGCCCGGTATTCATTAACCGGTGGTTATCTTTCAAATCAGGCTATTATCAAAAATACCTCCTATAAAAGATTTAATTTCAGATTCAATTCTGTGGTCCAGGTTACGCCAAAACTGGATATCGGATTTAATCTCGGATATACAAACGGCAGATCTGATCTGATGGAAACCGGTTCAACATACCAGACCAATCCAATTTTTGCTTCACTCATTATTTCACCCTTATTGACGGTTTATGAGAAAGACCAGGAAGGAATAAGCCTGCCTGTTTATGATGATATTGCAGACTTTAATTTCAGCAATCCGGTGGCTATTGTGAACGGTGTTGAAGCCTACAATACTTCTTCCAAATTCCTGGGTGTTTCTTATCTCAGCTTTAAAATCTCAAACAAAATATCTGCCCGCATACAGTTTGGACTTGACAGGCTTAAATCAAATGAGAAGATCTTTATACCATCATGGGGTATCGCTCCCCAGGGGGATGGATCAGCAGAAAGATCAATGAAAGTTAAAGAAAACCAGTTTTATTCACTTCTGACGGAAGCCAGATTTAGTTACAGGAACCGCTTTAATTATGTACATGATCTTACGGTGGATGCAGGTGCACGTTACATGATTAATGGATTGATCCAGGATTTCGGTACTGCACAGAATTCTGCCACCGATGAATTCAAGGACTTGAATTCAGGTAAGGCTGATGAAAAAGCTGTGGGAGGCCGTCAGGAAAAATGGAGTTGGTTAAATTACTATTTATCCGCAAATTATATTTTTAAGGATCGTTATATACTCACAGGTAATATTTCATTGGATGCGTCTTCCAAATTTGGACCGGAAGTTGATGACGGCATCCGTCTTGCCGGTTATCCATATGCTGTTTTACCTTCGGCAGGGATTGCCTGGCGGATTTCATCGGAACCTTTTATTCCTGATATAAAATTTCTCGATGAGCTGAAAATCAGAGCATCTTATGGTCTGACGGGAAGTGATGATTACGTGAATTACTATACAAGACTGTATTACATCACTGTCCCTTATAATTCCATAACGGGATTCACACTTAAGAGTTTATACAATCCCAGGCTGAAATGGGAAAAAGTTAAAGAGGGAAACGTGGGTGTCGACCTGGCCTTGTTCAGGGAACGGCTTATTCTGAACGCCGATTGGTATCATGCAAGGACTGAGGATATGATAACGACCAGTTCTTTACCTTCCTATTATGGCTTTAATACATATGTCTCCAATGGCGGAACAAGCCAGAACAATGGTTTCGAGTTCAATATATTTGTGAAACTGATCGACAAAGCCTTTACATGGGAAATCGACGGGAATTACTCACAATATAAAAACAAGGTTTTGTCCCTTGATAATGATCAGATAATTATATCATTCAGGGGAGGCGAAAAGATTTCAAAGGCAGGCAATCCCATGGGAATGTTTTACGGGTATGAATCGAAGGGTGTCTTCATTACCCAGGAAGAGGCCGATCAGGCAAATCTGAGCGATAAGTCCGGAAGAAGATTCAATGCAGGCGATATCCATTTTAGGGACCTGGATAATAACGGAATAATTGATGAGAAGGATAAAACAATAATTGGCAATCCTCATCCCGATTTCACACTGGGTTTGTCAAATAACTTCTCTTTCAGGGGATTCTCGCTGAACCTGTTTGTATATTACGTAGATGATGCAGATGTCTTTAATTACCTGCGGTCCCAGATGGAATCCATGGCAGGAGTTCAGAATCAATCGACAGCAGTCTATAACAGGTGGATAACCGATGGTCAGGAAACCGCTATACCCAGGGCCAGTTATGGTGATCCTATGGGAAACAGCAGATTCTCAAATCGCTGGATAGAAAACGGCTCTTATGTAAGGTTGAAAAGTATAACCCTTTCCTACACATTTCCCCGAAAGATGTCTTTTGTCAACGCACTGAATATTTATGTGACCGGAACGAATCTGATTACCTCAACCCGGTACCTGGGGTATGATCCAGAATTCAGTTATTTGGACGGGGTCCTGGGCCAGGGTATTGACTACGGGAAGATCCCGCAGCCACGATCGATGGTTATCGGGTTTAAGATGGGCTTGTAGAGGCTAAAACATTAAACTATGAAGAAAAGGTTCCTGATATGGGTATGTAGCTTCCTGGGGTTAATGACAATCGGTTCCTGTGAGAAAATGCTTGAATTGTCAAATGATACGCTCCTGACAGAGGATAATGCTTTTGTGGATGAGTTCTCAGCCCGTTCATCCGTGATGGGTGTTTATGCCCTTTTGCATGACATTGCCCAGCAACTTGTCATCCTGGGCGAATTGCAGGGAGACCTGCTGACTGTTACCGAAAATGCGGACAACGACCTGAGGCAATTGAATGAACATACCGTTGATGAGTATAATCTATATGCAGATCCGTCAGGTTTTTTCAAGGTGATCGTGAATTGTAATGAAATACTGGGTAAGATCCATACAGCAAAAGAAAATGATAAGAATATTTCAGACCTGGAATTGAGTTCATATATCGCTGAATTGAAACTGATACGGGCATGGGTATATTTTAAGATGGTTCAGATCTATGGAAGCGTACCCTATTTTGAGGAACCGCTGAGCAATTATGGAAAGAGCCGGGAATTGGAATCAAAACTTGATTTTCCGCAATCCGAGGATTATATCCTTGACACTTTGCTGAGTCAGATCACTGAAATAGACACATTTGAGCTTAATATGCTGGCAGAGAGTCCTTTCTTTACCACCAGGTTCAATAAATTCGCGAATTGGGCATTGCAGGGAGATATATACCTGTGGAGGAACAATTACGCCGCTGCCAAAAAATGCTATGACAGGGTATTTAATATCCTTGCGAAAGAGGGCTTTTCGGGAACTACCCGGTTACCTTATATTACAGCCTTTGATTTCCAGGATGTGAACTGGAAGAATATTTTTCAGTTCAATTATGGTTCAACGGATTTCGAGACAGAGGTAAGTTTTGTTATTCCTTTTTCCAAGCTGTACAATCAACAACACAGCCTGCAGCGCATATTTATTCTCGGGGAAGGCGGGGAATACCTGCTCAAACCCACCGATTACATCATCAATGCGTACCAGGCCCAGCAGGTAATACGGTATGAGGTGCAGATCAACCATCCAAGGGGTGCACCGGGAGATCTGAACCGGGGGAAGGGAGTAACCTATGACAGCATTGACGGTAAGCCTGTCATAATTAAATATTCCCTGTTCAGAGAACCTTTTGATAATGATGCAGGGATCATTATTTACAGGACTGCGGATTCTCACCTGAAAACCTGTGAAACCTATGCAAGGCTTAAAAGAACCTCGGATGCCATATCGCACCTGAATGACGGGTTACTTTACAAATCTGCATGGGGGACCGGACCCCGTACCCGGGCCAATCTCAAAGGTGTCAGTGTTGCAGATCAGCGGTATGTGGAACCGGTGGAAGATCTGATCTTAGAGGAACGTGCCATGGAACTCGCCTATGAGGGTCACCGGTGGTTCGACCTGATGCGCATAGCACGACACAGAAATGACGCTTCCTACCTGGCAGAAAAGATAGCAGCCAAGTTCACAGATGAACAAAAAAGGGAAGAGATGAAAAACCGTCTGTTGGATATGAATAACTAGTATTTAACGCTGAAACTCAAATAAATTATGTACTTCCTCATATTAATCTCTAAATCTTAATCACAACGCTTATGCAAACTAAACAGGTACTTTTATCAATTGTGTTCCTATTTGCTGTAGGTTGGCGGGTCTCAGGTCAGGACATACCCACCAACTACATCCAGAATCCAAATATGGAACATGAACTGAACGCCATTTTCTGGTATGGCAGCTGGGATCCGATATATGGGACAAATGGCGTAGTATCCCATCCGCGGGAGTTTATGTCGAATGAAGATTCCCATAGTGGAAATTGGTCCATGGACCTGATCCCGGGTAGCTGGGTCTGGGTTTCTTATCCAATCAGGGGGCAGGAAGAGAAGAAATTCAAAGCCAGCTTCTGGTATAAGGGTTACATGACCGGATACTGGAATTTTGTGTACCGTGACGTAGGGATGACGGAACAGGATCTGCCACCGGCCCTTGTAGAGTATGTTGGTGCAGATACTTGCTATCATGAATTGGGAGGCCAGGATGCACTGAAATTCGATTTTGGTGGTGAAGACGGCTTTACCGAAGACTGGACATACTTTGAATTTATATGGGATTTCCCGGGCACCCTGCCGGGCTGGGGAAATACATCCATGTGGTACGGCGAAAACTCACCGGCCTATATAGACGATCTATACTATGGTGAATGGTACGATGGTCAATATAGTGGTGAGGAATCCTTTGGATTTACCAATGGTGATTTTGAAAAAACGGAATTAAATGGAGAGTGGTTGTTAAATCTGGCACCATGGGATGCTTTTGCGCCCCAGGATTTTATTTCAACCGTGGAAAATCATACGGAAGAGGGACTTCAAAGCCTGGGACTTCAGGATTATGTTGAGGTT
>Ga0105092_10000512_pt1 | contig 20221 bp, 19 predicted proteins | sample PPLLak2March2015_FD_87021 | JGI IMG/M metagenome (GOLD analysis project Ga0105092, IMG submission 87021) | Freshwater sediment microbial communities from Prairie Pothole Lake near Jamestown, North Dakota, USA - PPLs Lake P7 Core (1) Depth... | ecosystem: Environmental > Aquatic > Freshwater >... | reverse complement strand
GGCCGCCGTTCGACCCCACCCCGTGCCCTGGGGTGTGGGTAGCCTCGCTCGCTTCCCCACGTTCTGTCTGACACTCATGTCAAAAACACCACCGCTGGACAGCCTCATGACACGAGTCGCCCACGGCGACACCGAGGCGTTCTCCGATCTGTATGACCAGACCTCCTCGATGATCTACGGGCTCGCCCTACGTGTCGTCCGGTCCGAGGCCCTGGCCGAGGAGGTGACCCAAGAGGTCTACCTCCAGGTCTGGAGGCAAGCATCCGGTTTCGACCCGCAGCGCGGCTCGGTCAAATCCTGGATGGCGACGATGGCTCATCGGCGGGCCGTCGATGTGGTCCGCAGGTCCCAGAGTGCCCGGGATCGGGAGCTCAAGGTGCCGGCCGACGCCCCGGTGGCCGATGTCGCCGAGTTGGCGATCCTCGGCGACGAGCGAGATCGGGTGCGTGCTGCTCTCAGCTCGCTGACCGACTTACAGTTTCAGGTGATAGAGATGGCCTATTTCGGGGGTCTCACCTACAGCGAGGTGGCCGAGCGATTGGACACCCCGTTGGCGACGGTGAAGACACGGATCCGGGATGGGCTGACCCGTCTGCGGTCTGCCCTTGGTGAAGACGATGGATGACATGCACGATCTCGTGGCGGCGTACGCCGTGGATGCTCTCGACGACTCGGAGATCGAGGCGTACGAGGCACATCTCTCCGGCTGCCGGCAATGCCAGGAGGAGCTCGTCAGACTCCAGGAGTCGACCGTGTTGGTCGCCGAGGCGGCGGGTATCAGTCCGCCTCCCGCCCTCAAAGGTCGGGTGATGGCTGCTGTGCGGGAGGATGAGACCACAAACGTGGTCTCGATCTCCGATGGTCGGCCCCCTGCGCGTCTCTGGGTTCCTTTTGCCGTGGCGGCGCTGGCGGCATTGGTCCTCGGGGCCGTCGTCATCTTCCAGGCGGTAGCGATGAACGATCTCTCCGGGCCGGGTGGAGTGACCGCGGCCGCAGAAGCAGCGGCCAACGAACCCGGGGCCATAGTCGCCGAGTTCACCACGGACACCGGCTCGGTTGGCCAGGTCGTGCTCACTCCGGATGGCGAGGGCTATCTCGTTCCATCGGAGCTGGAGACGTTGCCCGAGGACCGGACCTATCAGCTGTGGGTGATCACCCCGGACGAGCTGGCCATATCGGCCGGCGTCCTGGGTAACGAGCCTGCTCCCTCGCGTTTCACCTGGACCGACGATGTGGCCGGCTTCGCCCTGACCCGAGAGGTGGCGGGTGGTGTTGTCAGCAGCGAGGGAGACGTAGTCTCGGTAGTGGAGTTGTGACGAGCCAGGTAGACCCCCACATCTTTGTGATCTTTGGCGGCACAGGTGACCTGGCCCAGCGCAAGCTGATCCCGTCGCTCTACCGGCTGATCACGGAGCAGGAGGCTCGGGACCGATGCGTCGTGGTGGGCGTCTCCCGCCAGGCGGTGGGAGACGCCGCTTACCGCGTTTGGGCCCGGGAGGCCCTGGTTGAGAGCGGGCTGGACGTTGACGAGGTCGAGGTTTGGTGCCAGGGCAATCTCCATCATCAGGCGCTCAGTGACGCCGAATCCGGTTACGCCGCCCTGCGAGAGCGAATCGAGTCCATCGAGGCCGACCGGGGCCTGCCCGGCAACCGGGTCTTCTACATGGCCATCCCGCCGGGTGCATTCGGCCCCACCATCGACGGGTTGGGGAGCTCCGGGCTCAACCAGAGCCCTGGGTGGGAGCGTGTTGTCGTGGAGAAGCCGTTTGGCACCGATCTCGAGTCGGCCCGCGCCCTCAACGACCTCCTGCTCTCGAAGTTCGACGAGACCCAGATCTATCGGATAGACCACTATCTGGGCAAGGCAACGGTGCAGAACCTCCTCACCTTCAGATTCACCAACCCCATGTTCGAGCGATTGTGGAACAGGGATCGGGTAAGTCGGGTCGAGATCACCGTGGCCGAGGACCTGGGCATTGCCGGCCGGGCCGGGTACTACGAGCGGGCCGGGGTGGTCCGTGACATGGTGCAAAACCATCTCACCCAGCTGTTGGCACTGGTGGCGATGGAGCCACCCAACGTCTTCGATGCCGACCGGATCCGCGATGAGAAAGTGAAGGTGATCACCGCGATCGCACCAGTCGAGGACGACGATGTCGTCTATGGCAGGTATGAGGCGGGTTGGCGAGACGGTGAGGAAGTTTCCGGGTATCTCGAGGAGGAGGGCGTCAGTCCCGACTCGATGACCCCGACCTTTGTCGGGCTGAAGCTGTACGTGGATACCTGGCGCTGGCAAGGGATCCCTTTCCTGCTCCGGACCGGCAAGCGGCTGCCACGTCGATCCACCCATATCGTGGTCACCTTCCGCGAGCCCGCCCTCTGTGTATTCCACGGGCGGCGGGACGAGTGCGTGCACGAGCCCGACGTGCTTCGCATCATTCTCGAGCCGGATGAGGGCTTCGACCTCCGCTTCAACGTGAAGTCGCCCGACGAGGACACGACCATCGACACCCAGACGCTGCATTTTCGTTACTCGGAGGTGTACGGGAAGCTGCCCGACGCCTATCAGACCCTGATCCTCGACATCCTCGAGGGCGATCAGACGTTGTTCGTCAGGGCGGACGAGGTCGAGGCCTCATGGCGTCTCTACGACCCGCTCCTCGAAAGGCCCCCGAAGTTGATCGGATATACAGCCGGAACCTGGGGCCCGCCCGAGATGGATCAGGGAGCGCCCTTGGGCAATTGACCCTCCGGCGGCTCAGCTCAGGAGCGTTTCTCACAGAGCGCGCAAGCTGATCGGCTCCATAGGGTACAGCTCGAATTCGACGGTCATCCCCGGGAAGAGATCGATCGGAGGGACCACGGAGCCGCAGATGACGACATCGCCTGCCCTCATCATCTCGCCCCGGGCCGCCAGCAGATCGGAGAGATGAGCGACGACCTCGATCACGCCGCCGGCAAGGTCCTCTAGGCGGTCGGTCCGGGCTTGCTCCCGGCGATCCACTCTGACCCGCGCCTCCAGACCGGTGAGGTCGGCGCCGGCACGGCCGGGGTCGGGCGGGCTGAGGACGACGCCACGGTGGAAGACGTTTCCCACCAGGATCTCGTGCAACTCCTCGGGTGGGGGGTCGATATCGGCCAGCTCGATGGCCGGCCCGATGGCTGAGATCGCCGCCCGGGTTTCCTCCTGGCCACTACCCGGCGGGAGATCGGACCCCAGATAGGCGGCGATCTCAGGCTCGGCCACCGGACGAGCCCAGCCGGAGATGTCGACTTCGGCGCCGTCATCGAGGAGGGTGGCATCCGTAATGAAGCCGACCAGCGGGCCATCGGTCCTGAATCGCTGCCGCCACGCCGGGGCTCCGAAGCCTGCCTTCCAGCCAATTGGGCGATGGCCCTGAGCGATGGTGTCCTTCCGGAGCTCGAGTTGGCCGGTCAGACCGCTGGCCAGCGCCGACTGACTCATGGCAGCTCGTAGCCGGCTGCTTCGAGCGAGCCGGCGCCGCTCCAACCCCAGACCAGAGTCACCTCCTCGTCGCCCGTGTTGTTGAAGCCATGCCACTGGCCGCGTCGGGTGAACAACACGTCGCCTTCGCCGGCGGATTGGTCCTCGTCGTCGGTATAGATCACTCCCTGGCCGGAGAGGACGATGAGGAACTCGTCGGCGTTGGGATGACGGTGACGGTCGTGGCGGGCCCCGGGCGGGAGCACAGTCCATCCCAGGAGGAGGTCATCCGAGCCGGCCTTGGCCGCGTCGACCAGGAATTGCACCTTCATGTCGACCCAGCCCTCGTCTTGGCGCAACCCGCCTTCGAAAGCCACGTCATGACGGTTGATCCGGAATCGGTCGGTCATTCGACTCCTCCCAGCCGCCGATAGACATCGAACACCGTCACGAAATCGCGATGGCTCAGCCCGAGACCGTGGGCGGCGTTCAGCATCTCGTTGGCGGCAGCGGCGAGAGGCACCGGACTGCCCTGACGCCGGCCCAGGTCGAGGGCGAGCAGCATGTCCTTCTGCTGCAGGGTGACATTGGCCAATGGCTTGTCAGGCATGTTCCCCTCCAGGATGAATGGGCCCCGGTAACCCATGACCGGGGACGCTACGACACTCTTGAGCATGGCGTCGACGGCTACCGCGCGGTCTACCCCGCCCTTTTCAGCCAGGGCCACGGCCTCGCTGAAAGCCACCATCTCCACGATGAGACAGAGATTGATCGCCACCTTCATCTGCATGGCCATGCCACTTGGCCCGATGTAGGTGACCGTGGGCCCGATGGCCTCCAGCACGGGCCGCACCTTCTCGAAGGCGGCTCTGTCGCCACCGACCATCACCGAGGCCTTGTCCTGCTCCAGCGAAATCGGGCTCCCGGAGAGGGGTGCGTCGAGCATCGTCAGGCCGACTTCGGCGTACATAGAGGCGATGCGTCGAGTGGCATCAGGGTCGATCGTGCTCATGTCGGCATAGATCCCATCCGACGCAAGACCGGAGACGATGCCGTCATCCCCGACTGCGACTGCCTCGACTGCAGCCGCGTCGGTCACGATGGAAAGGACGAACTCGGCAGTTTCAGCTACCTGGCGGGGGGTGTCGGCCCATGCCATCCCGAGATCGAGGAGCGGCCGTGCTTTGTCGGCGGTTCGGTTCCAGCCAGTGACCTGATGTCCAGCATCTAGGAGCCGGGGAACGATGCCCTGGCCCATGTCGCCAAGGCCAATAAAGCCAACCCTCACTCAGTCCTCCGGCAGTCGATTCGTCGCGGAGGGCGAGTCTAAGGGGAGGTGTCCCGAGGAATACGTGCCTGTGATCATTGGTTGGCGGAGCGCATGCAATTTGGAGTTTTCAGCGTCGGCGACGTCACGCCCGACCCGAAGACGGGCCGGGTCCCGACGGAGGCCGAACGGATCAAGGCGATGGTCGCCGTCGCATTGAAGACCGAAGAGATCGGTCTCGATGTGTTCGCGACGGGCGAGCATCACAACCCGCCGTTCGTTCCCTCGTCTCCGACGACGATGCTCGGCTACCTGGCCGCCCGCACGGAGAGGATCATCCTCTCCACCGCCACCACCCTGATCACCACCAATGACCCGGTGAAGATCGCCGAGGACTTCGCCATGCTCCAGCACCTGGCCGACGGCCGAGTCGACCTGATGATGGGCCGCGGCAATACGGGCCCGGTGTACCCCTGGTTCGGCAAGGACATCAGAGACGGGATACCCCTGGCCATCGAGAACTACCACCTGCTGCACCGACTGTGGCGCGAGGACGTGGTGGATTGGGAAGGCAAGTACCGCACACCGCTCCAGTCCTTCACTTCGACGCCCCGGCCCCTCGACGGGATACCTCCGTTCGTCTGGCACGGGTCGATTCGCAGCCCGGAGATCGCCGAGCAGGCTGCCTATTACGGGGACGGCTTCTTCGCCAACAACATCTTTTGGCCCAAAGAGCATTTCATCCGTCTCATCGATCTCTATCGCCGCCGCTTCGAGCACTACGGCCACGGCGGCGCCGATCAGGCCATGGTTGGACTGGGTGGGCAGGTGTTCATCCGCAAGAACTCGCAAGACGCGGTGCGCGAATTCCGCCCCTACTTCGACCATGCCCCGGTCTACGGCTACGGCCCCACATTGGAGGAATTCACCGAGCAGACTCCGCTGACAGTCGGCAGTCCGCAGCAGGTGATCGAGAAGACCTTGAAATTCCGCGACTACTTCGGTGATTACCAGCGCCAGTTGTTTCTGATGGATCACGCCGGCCTTCCATTGAGCACCGTCCTGGAGCAGTTGGAGATGCTGGGCGGTGAGGTGGTGCCGGTGCTCCGCAAGGAGTTCGATTCGTTGCGGCCGACTCACGTGCCCGAAGGCCCGACGCACGCCGGCCTCAAGGCAGTCGCCGAGGGCAGAGCCCTGGTCGAGGCGGTCGAGCCCAATTGAAGCGGCGCAAGCTGGCCGTCATCAGCGGGGGACTCGCCCAACCGTCATCGACCCGGCTCCTCGCCGACCGCCTGGCCATGGCCGCCGAACAGGCGCTTGCCGAGCTCGACGTCGAGACAGAGATCGACATGCTCGACTTGCGAGACTATGCCCGGGGCATGACCAACATGCTCGTCACCGGTTTTGCCGATGAGCGTCTCGGCGCTGCAATCAAGGAGGTCGTCGAGTCCGACGGGCTCATCACAGTGACGCCGATCTTCAACGCTTCATATTCGGGTCTGTTCAAGATCTTCTTCGATGTCTTGGAGCCGGGTGTCCTCGCCGGCAAGCCGGTAGTGATCGCAGCCACCGCCGGTTCCCCACGGCACTCCCTAGCGCTCGAGCACGCCGTCCGACCGCTGTTCAGCCACATGCGCGCCCTGGTGGTTCCGACGGCGGTGTTCGCTGCTTCGGAAGATTGGGGGTCGGGGACCAGCGCCGAACAGGCGCTGTCGGAGCGAATCGACCGTGCCGCCGGGGAGTTCGCCAGGTGGGTTGCGGCGGAGGATCGGCCGAGCCGTCTGGACCCCTATGAGGATGTGACATCCTTCGAGGACCTACTCGACAGCTGACCGTTGCAGATCACCCTCACCACAACCGGCCGAAAGACGGGCATGCCCCACGAGGTGACGCTCTACGCCTACCCCGACGGTGACCGATTGGTCGTCGTCGGCTCATACGGGGGGCGGCCCAAAGATCCGGACTGGGTGGCCAACCTTCGCGAGACGTCGCTCGTGACAGTGCGTCAGGGGGGTGAAAACGGCGTATATCGAGCCGAGGAGGTCGACGGTCCGGGTCGAGAGCGTCTATGGAATCCGGTCACCGACGCCTTTCCGCTCTACGAGACGTATCAGGGCCGCACCGAGCGTCTGATCCCGCTCTTCGTCCTCGACCCTGCCGGGAGCTAGCCATCACCGAATCCGCTGTGGATGATTGACCGGGATCGGTCCCTTGCTGTGCTTTGATGCAGGGTCCAGGAGGACTCAATGACCGCGAGACCCGCATTCCGGACCGTGTTCGCGCTGGCGTTGATCGCTGCGCTTGTCTCGGCGTGCGGTGGTGACGAGATCGACATCGAGGAAGCGCAGGCTCAGTTCTGCAGCGATGTCGAGGAGTACGTGACGGCGCTCGACACCTATGGCGGCCTATTCGAGGATGTGGAGTTGACGGTCGGCGATGTCCAGTCCGCGGGAGACGATCTGGAGCCGGCCCGGGAGGCCGTGCTCGACTCGGCTGCCCAGTTCCGTGAGGCGGTCGAAGCAGATCCCGATGCCGCCGTGGACATAGTGCTCGTGGACCCGGAGTCGATCGAGGTGGTGGAGGAAGCGGAGGCGGCATTCGATGACGCAGTAGCCGGGATCGATCAGCGGGCATTGGTCACCGAGGCCGGAGTGTCGTTCACCTCCGCTGCGTACGCGCTGCAGGTTGCCTGGACACGACTGTTCGTGGACGCAGGGTGTCTCGATGAAGAGGGTCTCGCCAATGCGAGTCAGTGGGTGTCCGACTACGTGACCGCCCTCCAAACCGACCTCGCCACCGCCGGCTATTACACCGGCGAGGTCGATGGGATCTACGGGCCTGAGACCATCGAGGCGGTGGAGCGGCTCCAGGAAGATTCGGGTCTCACCGTGACAGGCTTGATGGACCCGGCCACCCAGGCTGCCTTGGCTGAACTGCTCGGTCAGCAGGAATCGGCCCAGGTCGCCGCCCTGCAGGGGATCCTCACCACCACCGGGCATTACGGCGGTCCGATCGACGGTGTGTGGTCGTTGGAGCTCGAGGACGCACTGAAGGAGTTGCAAACGGAGCTCGGGGTCCCGGCGACAGGAGTGATCGACGCTGCAACGTTGCGCGCCTTCGAGGCGGCCTTGGCCGAGGCCGGTGTCCCTCCGCCACCGCCGCCGACGACCCCGGCTCCCGAGCCCACCGAACCGCCCGCACAGGCAACGACGGTTCCCCCTGCGACCACAACCCCCGCACCGCCTGCCACCGAGGCTCCGGCGACTACCCAACCCGCGCCGCCGACCACACAGGCGCCCCCTCCAACGGTGCCGGTCGTCGAGGACGGCATCCTCGAGGTGCTCGCGGCTGCCGGTCAGTTCGGCCAACTGCTGGCCGCGATCGACGCGGCCGGGCTAACCGAGACGCTGTCCGGTCCGGGCCCCTTCACGTTGTTCGCTCCCACCGATGAGGCGTTCGCACAGCTCGCCGAGCCGCTTCCAACCGAGCCCGAGGCACTGCAGGCGGTGCTCCTGTATCACGTCGTCGAGAACAATCTCAGCGGCTTCGATCTGACGGGGATGTCGGGGGTGCCGACGGCACAGGGTTCCGAGATCTCCGTGTCCGTCGCGGAAGGCCCAATCGTGCTCAACGGGGCGTCGACGGTGACCATCACCAATGTGATCGGGAGCAACGGGACTGCCCATGTGGTAGATGCGGTGCTGATACCCCCGGGCTGAGATCTATGGGCCGCGGGGGTAGGGGATCGCCTTGATCTGTTGGATGGCTTTTCTGATATCGAAGTCGGGTGGTCGTTTCGGCGCTAGTTCGTGGAATGGGGTCGGGACCGGTCTCGGCTGCGACTCGACGCCGAGTTGGCTCCGGTCGGGCCGGTAGAAGCTGAGATCGCCAGGGATTCCTTCGATGCCCCAGCCTCCCTCGTGGACCAGGGTGTGATGATGCCGACAGAGGAGGACCAGATTGTCGAGACTGGTCGGACCACCCTCTGACCAGGGGATGAGATGGTGAACATCACACCAGCTGGCGGGCCGGTCGCAACCGGGGAAGACACAGTGCAGATCTCGGGCCATGACTGCGATCCGGAGGGCCGGGGTGACCAGTCTCTTGGTCCGGCCCACGTCGAGGGGTTGACTGTCGGGACCGAACACGACTCTGGTCAGGTTGGCGTCACATGAGATCCGTCGGATCTCGTCGGCGGTGAGAAAGGTCCCATGATCGGTTTCGGAGATGCCCGTCTTGCCCTCGAACAAGTTGTCGGCAGAGACATGGACAACCAGCGATGGTCGATCCGACCCCCCCTCCACCATCTCGAGTAGCAAATCGGCTCGCCGGGCTGCGGTCGACCTGGTGTCTCCGGGGAGAGGAGGCCCGGGATCGAGCCGCGCTGCTAGTCGCTCCCCAGATTCGATGTCGACCCAGCCGTTTATGCGCATCCCGTCCTGTTCACGCCTCAAGTTCAAGGCTCGAGTTTCCCGGACCAGATGGCGGACGTCGGCCAGGTCGTCTCGGGCCACCTGGTCCAGCCAGTAGTCGAGCTTCTTTCGTAGCTCCCGGACCGGTGCAGTGTCCATGGCCACCTCCACCAGCCTTCCCTCTTCCCTGGTGAACAAGTCGGGGGAGACGGCCCATGCTTCAGCGAGAACGTCGACGTGTGCCCCGCTGATCGCACCCTGGGCATAGGCGAGGGAGGTGAGCGGCATCAGCTCTAAGGCGTTGGCCCGACGGACAAGCCGTTGTGCCTCAGCGGGATGAAGGGACATCCGATGGATCAGCAGGGCGGTCAACGAGGAGAAGCCGTCTCGCTCGAAGGCCATGGATTCTGAGGCTCTGGCCAGGAGAACGGCGATGCGAGCCTCTACCCGCTCTCGAGTTGCGAACTCCGACGCCAACTCGTCGACCAGGTCTTCGGGAGCGATCAGCTCGAGAGGCGGTTCGGTGGGGAAGTTCGAGGTCGCCACAACATCGAACATATGTTCGATACCCTACCAACCACCACCGACAAATTCAAGGCAATCGCAGCAGAAATCTAAGAAATCTCGCCCCCGTAATCCTCGTCGCTGACCTTGCCTTCCCAGGCCGCCGGCCCTCCCGTGGTGAGGGAGAGATGCATCATCGGCGAGTCCGGGCGTGCTCCATGCCAATGTCGTTCTCCAGGAGGCGCGTGCACGACGTCGCCGGTCGAGATCCGCAACATCGAACCGTCCTCGGTCTGGACGAATCCGGCACCCGAGACCACATACAACAACTGACCACCCGGGTGGCTGTGCCAGTCGCTACGTGCACCCGGAGCGAACTGAACGGCGATCATCGTTATGCCGTCCTCGGACTCACTCAGTCTTCGGTTCCAGACCGTCCCGGTGAAATGCTCGTTTCCAGACGGACTCCACGCGCCCGCTCCGGCCTCGATGTGTTCCATCAGTGCAACCTAGCCCCGCCGGTTGTGGCAGCCTTCCCGACGTGACCACGACCAGCGCGCGCACCGTTCGCCTGGGTGCCACCGACTATCCGTTGGTGCTCCCGAGCTTGCGCGATCCGCGCCTGCATCTCGCCAGCGTCATCATCACGATCCACGTGCTGGGTCAGGTGGCCCTCGATTTTCGGGTCTCGGTGCCCCAGATCCTCGCTGCCATCGTCACATGCGCCCTTCTCGAGGTCACGCTGACGTTTCGCAAGACCAAGCAGGTGGTCTGGCCGGCCAGCGCCATGCTCACCGGTAGCGGGGTCGCCTTGATCCTCCGGATCGTCGGCCAGGAACGTGGGGAGCACTGGACCTGGGACGGTTGGTATCTGTTCGCCGGGATCGCCGCGTTGTCACTGCTCACGAAGTACTGGATCCGATATCGAGGGACCCACGTCTTCAACCCGTCGAACGTCGGGCTCGTCGCGGCCTTCCTGGTGCTGGGTAGCACAGTGATCGAGCCGCTCGACTTCTGGTGGGCGCCGCTCGACTTCTGGATGCTCACCGCCTACGCCGTCATCCTGGTCGGCGGCGTCCTGATCACCTCCCGGCTCCGACTGCTCACCCTGGCCGCCGTTTTCTGGCTGACGCTCGCCGTTGGTCTGGGGGTCCTTGCTGCCTCGGGACATTGCATGACCGCGGCGTGGGCACTCGAGCCACTGTGTGGGACGCAGTTCTGGTCGGTGATCGTCGCCTCACCAGAGGTGCTCGTTTTCCTCTTCTTCATGATCACAGATCCCAAGACCATCCCCGAGGGGCGGGCGGCGCGGGTCGCGTTCGCCGTTTGCCTCGGTGTGATTTGCACCCTGCTGATGGCGCCTCAGACGACGGAATTCGGAGCCAAGGTTGGACTGCTTGCCGGCCTCGTCGTCATGACACCCCTCCGCTTCTTCCTCGACCGTGTCTTCAGGTCGGAGAGGATCGGATCGCTGGCGACCTCCTCGAAGACCCGACCGGCGCGTGCCTTCGTTCCAGGCGCGGTCGTTGGCGCCCTCCTCGTAGTGATCCCTCTTGCCATTGTCATCGCCGGGGCGCCGGCGCGAGAGACGGCGCAGGCAGCCACGGTCGCAGCCCCGCTGCCCGAGATCGAGATCGACCCGGCACAGCTTCCCGAGGTCACCGTCAGCGCCGACGCCGAAGCCCTGAGCGACGAGTTCGACCCGAACGCTCTTGCCCTGGGTCTCGCCCAGGCACTTGCCGTGGAGGGGGAGGCGATTCGCCGCGCCGACACGTCGCTGTTGCGATCGGCCGATGACGCCGACCGCCTCATCGAAATGGAACGGCTGGTCGAGCAGGCAGCGACCAATGGCCTGTATTCGGTTCCCACCCACACATTCGACTCGCTGCACGTCGACGTCGCGCCCACCGACGAGACACAGAACGCGGCCAGTCTCGGCCTGGTGGCCACGGGAACAATGGAGACCATCACCTACGATGCCGCCGGCGCCGAGCAGGGCCGGGTCAGCGAGCCCTTCTCCAAGACTTTCGTGCTCATCCCGGCGGTAGGGGACAGATGGCTGATCGTGGACGAGGTGGAGGATGGCTGACAACCCGGTGATCGAGATGCTGGGACGCAGGCTGCGTCTCGGAGTCATAGGCGGCGGGCCGGGCAGCTTCATCGGGGATATGCATCGGTCGGCAGCGCGCCTGGACGATCGCTACGAGTTGGTCGCGGGTGCTCTATCTGCGCACCCGGATCGTTCCCGTGCTGCCGGCACTGGCCTCGGCCTGGCGGCAGACCGTGCCTATGGCTCGGCTAGCGAGCTCATCGAGACCGAGGCCTCGCGGCCGGATGGCGCAGATGTGATCTCGATCATGACTCCTAACGACAGCCATCACGAGTATGCAGCCGCGGCTCTCGACCGTGGCTTCGACGTGATCTGCGACAAGCCGATAACCAACACACTGGACGAGGCCCTCGACTTGGTGAAGCGGGTGGAGCAGACCGGCCTCGTCTTCTGCCTCACCCACAACTACACGGGGTACTCGTTGGTCCGTCAGGCGAAGGCGATGGTCGAGGATGGTCAGCTCGGGGAGATCAGGTTGGTGCAGGTGGAGTACGTCCAGGGGGGCAAAGCCGATGAGAACGACCCCGACCCCGCCGACGGGCTCCCCTGGCGGTACGACCCGGTGCGAGGCGGCCCGTCGCTGGTGATGGGCGACATCGGCACTCATGCCCACAACCTGGCCCGGTTCATCACCGGTCTGGAGGTCACCGAGGTGGCCGCCGAGGTGGGTGCCATCGTCCCCGGGCGCCTGGTCGATGACTACGCGGGGGCGTTGCTCCGCTTCGACAACGGGGCCCGAGGGTCGTTTTGGGTCACCCAGGCGGCGGCAGGAGTCGAGAACGCACTTCGGATCCGGGTCTCTGGCACCCGCGGGAGCCTGGAATGGCATCAGGAGCAACCGATGCGTCTTCTCTTCACCCCGCTGGGCGGCCCGGCGGAGTGCCGAACCCCCAACGGGCCGGGGACCCTGCCCTTGGCCGCCCGGTCCACCCGGATCGTGGCCGGGCATCCCGAGGCATTCCTTGAGGCGTTCGCCAACATCTACTCCGACGCCGCCGAAGCGATAGCGGCCCGGCGAAGCGGGAACATCCCCCATCCGCTCGCCATGTATTTCCCCAACGCCATCGATGGTGCGATCGGGCTCCGCTTCGTCGAGGCAGTCATCGCGTCCAGCCGGGCCGGCGGGGCCTGGACCGACGCCACTACATAGTCACCGTTAGAACACCTCAGACCGCTAGCCGCGCCGTCCTCCACTGATCGGGGAATACCCCGATGGACGGACTCTTGTCTGCGCCACATGATTGACATGGTCGTCCATTCAAGGATTGGAGTAATCGTGGAGCGAAGCTCGACTGCAAATCGGAAGGCACTCGGGGTGATTGGTTTGGTTGTCATTGTCATTGGACTGGCGGCGTGGTCATGGCAGAGCACGTATGGGGGAACCGAGTTCGGCGGGGTGGAGATCGGCCCGGACGGGGCCGCCCAGGTATACAACCCCGACGGAGAGGTTGTGTTTGAGGGGACCGAGGAGGAGGCTGAGGCGTTTATCGAAGATGCGCAGGGCGGATTCGGGGTTTTCCTGGTGCCAGGTCTGATCATCGGCCTTGGGGCGGCCCTCATCATCTTGGCTGTCGCCGCTCCAGCCAAGGCCAAGAAACCTCAGGTGGAATGACCCGCCCGAGAGTTACGCCGGATCGGGATTGGGGTGCTGGACTGACGCCACTACGTAGTGCACAAGGGCTCCACGTCTACGGAACCGACTTCACCGCATCGGATCGAGCGTCCGCTATTACTACCTTTGGCCGCGCCTCTGTCGCGATAGGAGCCGCCAGCATGGCCAAGGTGATCGCAATCATGTCGATGTCTCTCGACGGATACGTCGCCGACGCGAGCGATGGTGTCACCGAAGTTTTCGACTGGTACTTCTCGGGCGACGTCGAGGTCTCCACGGCGAGCACGAGCTCGGGCATGATGTTCCACGTCTCGGCGGCGAGCGCCGACCACCTGAGGGGCCTGCAGGCTGAGGTCGGCGCCATGCTCACCGGTCGGCGCACGTTCGAGGCCGCCGATGGCTGGGGCGGCCAGCACCCTTGGGAGGTGCCCGCTTTCGTCGTCACCCACCACGTGCCCGACGGCTGGCCACGGCCTGGCTCGACAGTCCAGTTCGATACCGATGGCATCGAAAGCGCCGTTGCTCGAGCGAAGTCGGCTGCCGGCCCGAAGTCGGTGGGAGTGCACGGCGCCCAAACAATCCAGCAGTGCCTGGATACCGGGCTGCTCGACGAGATCCACATTGATCTGGTTGCGGTGTTGCTAGGCGCTGGAGTGCGGCTGTTCGACCATCTCGCCAACACACCGGTCGTCCTCGGGAATCCGACAGTCGTCACCGGTGTGAGTGTCACGCATCTGCGCTATCCCGTGCACACGTCGTAGACCAAGTGGGAAACCACTTTGAAGTGAGGTGCTGGTCGATAGCGACGCCTGATCTCGTCTAGCCGGTCATCGTCATGACCCGATCGGGCCGGAGCAGGTAGGGAGGCAGATAGGCGGGGATGTTGGAGAAGGGGAGCACGTCGGGGTGCAGGTCGATGCCGAGCGAGCTCCTCATGAATTCTCGTCGGGCGGTGATTCGCTGCCAAACGTCCGGATAGCGATCGGCCAGCGCCGCCCGCAACGCCTCGTCGGCGAGGGCGATCCCGTCTTCGATGTTGGATGTGAAGTACTCGGTGCCCGTGGCCGGGATGATGTCTACCTGAAGCGCCATCCCCGAGGCGAGCTCGATGTCGGATCCCGGACCGACAGGCGAGTTGACCCACTCGTCGAGATGGATCTGGTGACCCGGGTTGAGGAAGATGCCAAAGAAGGGGTCGCCCAGACGCCGATCGATGATCTCCTGGAGAGCGCCGCCTTGCTGCCCGACGTGCAGCGCTCCGTACCACTCTGCCACCGCCTCGAAATAGGGAGCCACCAGGCGATCGACGTAGTCACCGATTTCCCCGGGCAAGTCCTCAGGGCCTTCCGCCACGAAGCCGGCCCGGCAGTTGAGAGCCCCCCAGATCCCAAAGGCGACCGTGAATCTATCACCCCGCTCGATGGGCCGGTCGCCAGGGCTGAGCAACCCGACCGATGCCCTTGGTCCGGCGGTCAGCATCAGATGACAGGAGAGCGGTGTCCCGTTCCATTCGAGCAGCCGGACCGCCTCGTGCTCGGTCAGGCCAGGACGCAGCCCTTCGAGGACCCGGCGCACGCCGCTCGAGGTGTGGCAGGCGGCCCATTCGTAGTAGGCGAGCTGCTCTACCTCGTTGATGACGCGCAGCCCGTCGGCGGCCCCGACCAGGATGTCGGTCGCGTTCTCCACCGCGCCATCCGGCCCCGTTAGCCGGCGCAACTCGTCGACGATGAACGCGGGAAGGTCGATGACCCCGCTGTCGTCGAACAACTTCCACCCCACCACGCCGACTCTGCTCCCGGCACCGATGCCCTCCTCTCCCAGGATCTCCGCCAGCGGGAGGGATCGGTCGCGGGGCTGGCTGGGGAGACTGAAGTCTTGAAAGAGGTGGCGTCGCATCGTGAGAGGAGCGGCAACCGCCATTCCCCAGCACTCGTTGCCCACGAGGATGGCCGGCACGTCGTCATGACCCACGACCAGCAGCGCCTCCTCGAATCTCGGGTCGAACCCGGTCAGGTAGGAGAGATTGGCACTGTGCTCACGATCGGCGTACACCACGATTCGGTCGAGCCCCCGCTCCGCGGACCTCTTGCGGAAACGCTCCATTCGGTCCTCGTAGACGAGGTCGGGGATGACGGGCGTCGCGGCCGGCATCCCGAAATCCGGCAGCTCCACGTCGGCGAGACGCGCCTTTGTCATGAGGTCATTGGCCCGGATCCCAGACCACGGGTTCGTCCGCATCCCGTTCGATGATCATGAATTGGTTCGAGCCCACGTCGAGCCACCGCCCCTTCTCTCCGTCTGGCCACTGCACCCGGACCTCAACGCTATCCGCGTCACCAACGCCGAAGTGGGTCCAGCCGAGCTGACCACTGGCGTGCCCTCCGCCAACGGTGATTTCGCGCTGCACAATGCGGTTGCCGATCTTCACCTCGATCCACGACCCGATCGCATCGACGTTGGGTGCCGCCTGCGCGAGTCGCATGCCGATCCAATTACCCATCGGGGATGGTGAGGAGGCGTCGCCCCACCCTGCGTTGCGGAAGAGGTTGACGTTCTCTCGCCGGGTCACCTCGACGAGATCGAGCATGCCGTCGAGGTTCAAGTCGACCAGGGCGGCGCCACGAGCGCGTGCGAAGTCCACGATCCCTGCCTCATCTCCCATCTCGGTGAAAGTGCCGTCCGGGTTGCCGATCATGAGATTGCTCGGATCCCTCGAGGCGTAGCCTTCCTGGGCCTCGACATTGCCCTTGGACACGAACAGGTCGATGAGGCTGTCGTTGTTCACGTCCTGGAACTCGGGGTGCCAGGCGGTCGAGGGCGCTGCTCGGTCTCCCGCATAGGGGCGATGGGCGGTTACGCCCCGCTCGAAGGCGATGTCGGTGTAGTTCGGCTGTGTTGAACCATTGGCAAGGGTCTGCAGTTTGTTGTCACCCTGGCTGGTGAGGAAATACTCCGGCAGGCCGTCGCCGGTGAGGTCTTGGCCGGCGATCCCCATCCCCCAGATCTGCATGGGCTGCCAGCCCTCCTCTCGGGTGTAGAGGCGGGGAGCCTCGCCCTCGACCATCTGCCAGAGCTGTTCCTCGCCGTTCCGGTAGTAGTGGCGGTCGTTGGTCATCCGCAGATCGTGCCGACCTGATCGGTCCCAGTCGGAGAACAGGATGGAGAGGGTGCAGTATCCCGGGCTGAGCGCTTGGGGCGGGCCGTAACCCTCCTCCTCAGGTCGGAAAAGACGATGGTCCTCGCACTCCCCGGTCGTCTGCCCACCCTCGGCCAAGTAGTTGCCGAAGGCGAGAGTGGGCCGGTCGGCGTCTCCCTCCCAGGTGGCACTGAACCCGACGGTCCAGTCGTTGGCGGCGTCGAGACCCCACGTCTCGTTGGCACGATCGAAGGTGCAGTCGCCCTGCCCGCGGAGTAGGACGTCCTCGCCGAAGCGAAGCACCGCCAGGTCCATGTGCTGATCGCTATCGATGTCGAGGGGATAGGCGCCGGTCACCCCGGTGAGATTGCTTGACGTCGAGTCGAGCATCTGCCCGAACCGAAGCGATCCGCCAAGAGTGCTCTCATTGCGGTAGAGGCCGCTCGGGTTGTCGCCTCCGGCCAGATACAGGTCGGGCCGACCGTCTTCGTCACAGTCGAGAACGGCCACGCCGCCGCCCACGAAGTATGCGAAATCGCCGTCGTAGACATGGTTGATACCCGCACTCTCCGACTCTTCGACGAAATGGGGCGGTGGTGACGCGGCCTCGGGCAGGTCGGGCCAGAATGCAGCGATCGCGCCCGTTGCGAGTGCACCGGCCATCAAAGCCCCGGCCGCCACCCCGGCGATAAGCCACAGCCAGGCCTTTCCGGTCACGTTTGCCCCGTTTGGGAGGTTTCGACACAATGCCGCATGGGTCGATTGTGTCGAGTGGAGGAGGCTATGAGGTGACGGATCCAGTCCGTTGGGGCGTCCTCGGATGCGCGGACATCGCGGTGAGGAGGGTCATACCGGCGATGAGCGGGTCGGATCTGAGCCAGGTCACCGCCATCGCATCTCGATCGGCGGAGCGGGCCCGCGCCACCGCCGACTCCCTCGGCATCCCCAAATCGTACGGCACCTACGAGGAGCTGCTCGATGACCGGGAGGTAGAGGCGGTCTACATCCCGCTGCCCAATCATCTCCACCCGAAGTGGACGATCGCGGCTGCCGAGGCGGGCAAGCACGTTCTTTGTGAGAAACCGCTCGCAACCAGCAGCGAGTTGGCCAGACAGATGATCGACGCGGCCCAGCGGTCGGGTGTGAAGCTCATGGAGGCATTCATGTACCGGCTTCACCCGCTGTGGGTCGAGGTGCGGCGTCTGATCGCCGAGGGCGCCGTTGGGGAGTTGCGGGCGGTCCAGGCGGTCTTCTCCTATTACAACGATGACCCGGGCGACATCCGCAACAAGGTCGAGGCCGGGGGCGGTTCCCTCTTCGACATCGGCTGCTATCCGGTCAACGTCGCCCGGATGCTCTTCGATGCCGAGCCGACCGATGTCATGGCTTCGATCCGGCGTGACTCTGATTTCGGCACTGATGTGCTCACGTCGGTGGTGCTCGAATTCGACGGGAGACATGCCGGTTTCATCTGCTCGACTCAGCTGGAGAGCGACCAGCGCGTTCACATCTACGGGACCGAGGGGCGCCTTGTCGTCGAGATCCCTTTCAACATCCCTCCCGATCGCCCGAACCGCGTGCTCGCCGTGTCCGGCGGCGAGCCGCCGGTGGCGCCCGATGTGGTGATTCATCAAGTTCCCGAGGCCGACCAATACCAGCTGCAGGCCGACGCCTTCTCCCGCGCCATACGCGACGACACACCGGTGCCAACGCCACCCCAAGACGCCATCGGCAATATCGAGGTCATGGAGCGAATCTTCGCGGACGCCGCTGCCCGCGCCTGAGCGGCGTCACCCGGACCGAGCGCGAGTGTGCCCGGCCGGGTCGGCGATGACCTCGGAGATGGCCAACTCTGCCGCGCCGATCAGCGGGGCATCGGGTCCCAGCCCGCCGGCTGCGATATCGGCGATGTCACCTGGAGCATCTAGCGCGCCGAGATGAGCCCCTTCGAAGACGGCCTTCTCGAGGAACGGGTAGAGGGGGTGATAGAACCCACCGAGCACGACGAGTTGTGGGTTGAACACGTTGATCAGGTTGCCGATTCCCAACCCGAGCCATCGTCCGATCTCGGCCAGGGCGTCGAGGGTCATCTGGTCGCCGTCATTCGCCCTGGCGAGGATGGTGTCGACCAGGCCCAGCCCGGTGACGCCCGATGGGATCCCGGCAAGACGAGCCAGGGCTGCCTCGCCGGCCTGGGTCTCCCAGCAGCCGGTCGCCCCGCAGCGACAGAGATATCCGTCGGGGTTGATCAGGGTGTGCCCGGCCTCGCCCGCGTAGCCGGAAGCCCCCAACATTGGCTTCCCGTCGTGGATGATCCCCGCTCCGATTCCTGCCTCGCCCGAGATGTAGATGAGATGGGGCACTCCGGCACCGACTCCGCGCCGGTACTCGGCCAGGGCGCCGAGGTCGGCTTCGTTGGCAACCAGGACCGGATGTCTCAGCCTGAGGGCGGAAGCGAGCATGTCACCGAGTGCGACGTTTCTCCAGCCGAGGTTGGGGGCGAGTTGGACGAATCCGTCGGATCTCCGGGTGACCCCGGCGACGCCCACCCCGACCCCGGTCAGGATCGCGTCGGCGGGCAGGCCCCCCAGCAGCTCACCGGAGAGGCCGGCGACGATTTCGACCGTCTCGGCCGCCGACTCGCCACGGGGCCGCGGCACCCGCACTTGTTCGTAGACATGACCACCGAGGCCAACCGTGGCCACTGCCACCGAGTCGACCGACAACTCGATCGACAGAACGACGGCGCCCTGGGGACGGGTGCTCACCATTGGGGACGGCCGACCCGGCCCCGAGGGGGTGACTGCCGGGCCCTCCTCGACGAGGCCGAGATTGGTCAGTTCGCCGATGAGGTCGGCGATGGTGGAGCGGTTGAGCCCGGTGGTGGCGGTCAGCTCCGAGCGAGAGATCGGTCCGTGGAGGTGGAGGCTCTCCACCACCGCCGCCAGATTGTGGCGGCGCAGCTCGTCGGCGGCGACACCCTTCGGCCGGTGATGGGCATCCCTCCCGGCCGTTATCTGGGTGCGGTTCAAGTCTCTCCCGGGAGGTCGATTGGCGCCAGAACCTTATGCCGCAATTTGTTGCGGGGTCAAACATATGACGGTTATGCTCGCATCGGTCGGCGTGGGGTCGTCATGGCCCATCCGCGTTCGACTCGTACGGAATTTGCCAACCCCTTCGAGGGGTGGCAACCGGAGGAGGAAGGAAACCAAGATGAAAAGACGCCTAATGGCGTTGGTAGCCGTCATCGCCCTTGTCATCGCCGCTTGTGGCGGTGAAGAAGGAGGCGACACCACCGAAGGTGGTGCCGACACGACGGCAGCCGGAGCGACCACGACGGTGGCCGAGGCGACCACGACAGCAGCGGGTGCCAGCACTACTGCGGCTGCCGGAGGCGACGGCGATTGCCTCGTCGGCATGTCGTGGAACAACTACAACGAAGAGCGATGGGCCAAGCACGATGAGCCCGCCATCCAGGCTGCCCTAGAGGCCGGCGGTTGCGAGTACACATCGACAGATGCCGGTTCCTCCGAGGAGCAGCAGATTGCCGATGTCGAGAACCTGATCAACCAGGGAGCTGACGTGGTCATCATCCTGGCTCAGAACACTCTGGCGATCCTGCCCGCGGTTCAGGCCGCGACTGATCAGGGAATCCCTGTCATCGCCTATGACCGCCTCATCGAGGACGCCAACACCTTCTACGTCAGCTTCGACAACGTCCTGGTGGGCCAGCTG
>Ga0105092_10000511_pt1 | contig 20256 bp, 15 predicted proteins | sample PPLLak2March2015_FD_87021 | JGI IMG/M metagenome (GOLD analysis project Ga0105092, IMG submission 87021) | Freshwater sediment microbial communities from Prairie Pothole Lake near Jamestown, North Dakota, USA - PPLs Lake P7 Core (1) Depth... | ecosystem: Environmental > Aquatic > Freshwater >... | reverse complement strand
ATCCCCGCCAGAACCCCGAAAATGATCGCGAGCACGGGACGCATGGGAATCTCCTTCGCCTATTGCAGACCGAACGTCGTCACGATGAACGGGGCCATCTGTCCGCGGTTCGCGTTCGTGAGGGGGCAGTAGTTTCCGCCCCCGCAACCCGCGGTGATGTTGCGCGCGACCAGTTCGTAGATCCAGGTCGCGAACGGATGCCCGCAGGGAACGTCCGTGAACGTCGCCGCCGTGCACGCCGGCGGCGTGTATCCGCTTCCCTCCAGCGTTTTCAGGAGGAAGACCGCCATCTGCTGGCGGTTGACCGGGTTGGTGGGGCAGTAGAGCCCGCCGCCGCAGCCGCCCGTGATGCTTTCTGCGACGAGCTGGTTGATCCACGGCGCGAAGCCCGAGGAGCAGGGCACGTCGGGGAAGACCTGGACGGTGCAGGGCGGCGGCACGTAGCAGATGCCGTACTTCGACTTCAACAGAAAGACGGCCATCTGCTGGCGCAGCGTGTTCTGGTTGACGCCGTAGTTGCCTCCGCCGACGCCGACGGTGATCTCGTTGCGCACGAGCGTCGTGACGTAGGTATAGAAGATGTGGAGGCTGTTGACGTCGAGGAAGTCGGCGATCCAGCCGTTCGGCAGGGTGCCGGAGGTTCCGTCGGTGTTCGTCAGAGTGATGTCGTTGAGGCTTCCCGGTGGAAGGTTTGGCGTGGTGATCGTGACGGTGTCGTAGTCGTTCACGACCACGTTCGGGGCCGCGACGCCCTCCACGGCGACGCCGGCTCCCGCGAGAAAGTGGAAGCCGGTCAGGGCGACGTTCGTGACGCCGGCCGGATCTCCCGATCCCGGGCTCGCGCTGATCACGATCCTCTGCGAGAATTCCGACGTATTGCCGTCGGGATCGGTCGCCGTCGCTGTGACGTTTCCTCCCGGCTCGATCGCCGTCGGCACGACCGCGTTGATGCTCGCATTCCCGCTGCCGTCGGTCGTGACCTGCGTGGAGCCCAGGTAGGTCCGTCCCTCGCGGAGAGCCTGGGGCCGGCCGATACAGGCGGAATTTCCGTAAAAGTCGATCGTGTACTGGGTGTCCGGCGCGCTGTTGAGCTTGCCGGTGATCGTCGTCCCACCCTCGAGGAGAGAGGTGACGGCGGAAGTGATGATCGGGAAGTTCTGGAGGCCGTTCGGTCCCGTGTCGCCGTCGCCCAGGTCGTTCTCGGTCAGACCGCCCACAGGGGTCTCTCCAAGGTCGATCCCCATGATCTCTCCGGAGCCCGGGTTCTGATGATTGGAATGAATCGAGTTGCCGCGGATGGTGCACCGCTGCGCGCTGTTGAGTGAGGGGTACAGCAGGACGCCGGCGCCCCCGTTGAAGGCGATGATGTTGGCCTCGCTGGCGCCGGTCCCGCCGATCGTCACGTCGTCCGCGTTGAAGTTGCGGATGCCGGAAGCGGGATTGCCGAGGTTCACGGTTCCCGTCGTGTCGGTGCCGATGAAATTTCCGAAAAAGGCAAGGGTCGAGCCGAAGTTGTCGCCGATCTGGACGCCTTCGCCCGTCCCTCCCGCGATGACGTTGTCCCGAACGACGGTTCCGCCCGCCGCGGCCACGTTGATCACGAGCGTCCACATGGGGAACGCTCCAGGCGCGGCCGCGCCCGTCTTGTCTGTACCGAGGAGGTTTCCCCGGATCGTCGCGCCGGGGACGGCGTTGAGGTAGACCTGGCTCGCCGTCTGGCCCGCGAACAGGTTCCGCTCCGCCGCCGCCGCCCCTCCCACGGTGAGCCCGCTCGCGCCGAAGAAGCCGTCGGCGTAGATACCGTGCCCGTTTCCAACGGGGATCATCCCCGAGGCGTCGGTACCGATGAAGCATCCCTGCACGGCAATACCTGGGGCCCAGACCTTCACGGGCTGGGCAAAGCCGCCGTTGATGACGAGGCCCCGCACCGTCGAGCCGGACGCTCCGGCGGTGTTGAAGTGGAAGCCGTCGGAACCGGGAGGGAGCGACTGGCCGGAGACGACGATTTTCAGGACGGCGTTGATCGCGCCCGTTGCGTGGGTGTTCGTCGAGGAGCCCGGCTGCGTGAAGCCGTCGATCAGCGTCGAGCCGGTGATCGTCGGGAACGGCGAGGCCGGTGCGATCGTGCAGACACCGCCGCCGTCGCAGCCCGCGCCGGAGACGTTGAAAGCGATCGTGTCGGCGCCCGCCGCGGTGTTGGCCTGGGTGATCGCGTCGCGGAGCGAGCCGGCGCCCGAGTCGGCGGTGTTGGTCACCGTGAACGTGGCCGCCGACGCTGTCGCCCCGACGCAAAAGCCGAGAAGCAAGCCGCGGGCGAACTTCATGCCGTTCCCCTTACTCGAGGTTGAACGTCTTCACGATGAGCCGACCACCGAAGGCATACCTCCGGCAGTAGGCAACGCCGAGCCGAACGCCGACCGGAGGGCGGCGTTTGCCTCGGCGGTAACTGTCCGATGTTCCTTGAACAGACGGCATGGTCATGAGCATCTTTCTCACTCGAGATTGAACGTCTTGACTATGAACACCGCCATCTGGCCGCGCGTGTTGTTGTTGAGCGGGCAGTAGTTGTTGCCGCCGCAGCCGCCGGTGATCTGCTCCGCCGCGAGCTGCTCGATCCAGTCGGCAAACTGCGAGGGGCAGGGCACGTCGGCGAAGTCGCCGTCGCACGGCGGCGGCACGTATCCGGACCCGTGCTTCGCCTTCAGCAGGAAGACGGCCATCTGGTCGCGGCGTACCGGATTCAGCGGGCAGTAGACGCCGGTGCCGCAGCCCCCGGTGATCCCCTGGGCGGCGAGGTCCTCGATCCAGTCCGCGAACGTGGATGGACATGGCACGTCGCCGAACGTGCCCGTGCACGGAGGCGGCACGTAGCAGAGTCCGTATTTCCCCTTGAGGAGAAAGACGGCCATCTGCTGTCGCAGCGTCGGAGCGTCCACGCCGTAGTTGCCTCCGCCGACGCCCACGGTGATCTGGTTGCGCACGAGCACCGTGACGAAGGAATAGAACTGCTGCAACGAAGGCACGTCGAGAAAGTCGGCGACCCATCCGTTGGCCAGGGTCGAGGCGCTGCCGTCGGTGTTCGTGACCGTGATGGCGTTGACCGTGCCCGGGGACAGGGCCGGCGTCGTGGCGTCGAGGGAGTTGTAATTCGTCACGACGACGTTCGTCGCGGGCTGGCCTCCGACCGTCACCGAAGCGCCGGCGAGGAAGTTGAAGCCCGTGAGTGTCGTCTCGATTCCGCCGGCCGGGCTGCCGGATGCGGGGTTCGCCGAGAGGACGAACCGCTGCGAGAACTCGGACGTGTTGCCGGCCGCGTCGGTCGCCGTGGCGCTGACCGTATCGCCGGGTTCGAGGCCGATTCCCGGCAGGACCGTGTTGATGACGGCGTGGCCGCTCCCGTCCGTCGTGACCGTGTCCGTTCCGATGTAGGTCTGACCCTCACGGAATCCCTGCGGGCGGCGGAGGCACACGGACACCGCATAGAAGTCGATCTCGAACTGAGTGCTGGCCGTGCTGTCGAGAACGCCCTGGATGGTCGTGCTCTGTCCGCCGGGCGCGTTGGTTGTGGCCGATGAGATGAGCGGGAAGTTGAGGTGTCCGTTGGGGCCGTCGTCGCCGTCCCCGAGGTCGTTCGGCGTCGTGCCGCCCTGGCCGGGAGAGCCCGGATCCCCGAGGTCGATGCCGAGCGTCGAGAGGCTTGCTGCTTCTCCGAGACCGTTTTCGTAGATCGAGTTGCCGCGGATGGTGTTCTGGCTCGGCTGCGGCGTGTTGTAGATGACGATCACGCCGGCGGCGCGATTGAACGCGATGACGTTGCCCTCGCCGGCGCCGAGGCCGCCCACGGTGACCTGGTGCGTGTCGATCCAGATCCCGTTCTGTCCGTTGCCGAGGTCGGCCGTGCCGTTCACGTCCGTTCCGATCCAGTTGCCCTGGAGCGTCACGCCGAAGAGCGCGTCTGAGCCGATCTCTCCGACATCGACCCCCTGGGTCTCCGCCGCCGCCACGACGTTCTCCCGCACGACCGTGCCGGGGCAGTCGACGCCGATCCGCACGCCGACCGAGCCCGCCCCGATCGCCGCCGCTCCGGAAGCGTCGGTTCCGATCAGGTTGCCCTGCACGAGACAGTCCGTGCAGCGCTCGAGCTTGACGCCGTTGTCCGTGGTCCCGGAGATCAGGTTCCTGTCGGCGGGTGCGGGCCCGCCCACGACGACGCCAGTGCCGAGGTGGCCGTGGAAACCGATGCCGCTCGGAACGGCGGCGACGCCGGCCGCGTCGACGCCGAGGAAGCATCCGCGCACGGTGACGTTGTCCGACAGATTCGAGCTGACCGCGAAATTCCAGGGCCCGTTGACCACGAGACCCTGCACCGTGACGTCGTCGGATGTGATGATGATGCCGTTGGAGAAGACGAGGTTGTCGCCCGACACGACGATCTTGAGAACGGCGTTGATCGCGCCCTCGGCATTGGTGTTCGGCGAGGATCCCGGCTGCGTGTAGCCGTCGATCGTGACGGGATCGCTCAAGCTCGGGAGCGGAATCGTCGGCGCGATCGTGCATACTCCGGACCCGTCGCAGCCCGCCCCCGACACGTTGAACGCGATCGTGTCCGCGCCGGGGTTGTCGTTGGCGTCGTTGATCGCTTCGCGCAGCGAACCGGCTCCGGTGTTGTCGGTGTTGGTCACGGTGAACGTCGCCCCGGACGCGACGGCCGCGCTCGCGGCCTGAAACATGAAAAGCAGGACGAGCAGGCGACGCATAGGAAGCCTCCCTTCTATTGCAACGCGGAGCCGTTCGAAGCGGTCATTGAAGGTCGAAAGTCTTCACCAGGAACGTGGCCATTTGCCCGCGGTTGGCGCTGTTCAGCGGGCAGTAGGTGGTCCCGTTGCCGCAGCCCGCCGTGATGTCGCGCGCCACCAGCTCGTAGATCCACGGCGCGAACGGCGACGTGCAGGGGACATCCGTGAACGTCTCCACCGTGCACGCGGGTGGCGTGTAGGCGCTGCCTTCCAGAGTCTTCAGGAGGAAGACCGCCATCTGCTGGCGGTTGACCGGATTGGCCGGGCAGAAGAGGCCTCCTCCGCATCCGGTCGTAATGCCCTGGGCGACGAGTTCGTTGATCCAGGCGGCGAAGATGTTGGTGCAGGGCACGTCGGGGAACTCCGGCACGGTGCAGGGCGGCGGGACGTAGCAGATGCCGTACTTCGACTTGAGCAAAAAGACCGCCATCTGCTGACGGAGCGTGTTCTGCGCCACGCCGTAGATGCCTCCGCCGACGCCGGCGGTGATGGCGTTGCGCACGAGGGTCGTCACGAAGCTGTAGAACTGCTGGTTACCGGGCACGTCGAGGAAGTCCGCGATCCAGCCGTTCGGGAGAGTCCCGATGGCCCCATCGGTGTTCGTCACCGTGACGTTGTTGAGGCTCCCGGGCGGAAGGTTCGGCATCGTCGCGGTGATCGTGTTGTAGCCGGTCACGTCGACGTTCGAGGCCGGGGCGCCGCCCACCGTCACCGTGGCGCCGGGGAGGAAGTGGAAACCGGAGAGCGTGGTCGATGCTCCGTCGGGATTGCCGGACGACGGATTCATACTGACGACGATCCGCTGCGAGAACTCCGAGGTGTTGCCGGCGGGGTCCGTTGCCGTCGCGGTGACCACTTCGCCCGGCGCGAGCGTGACGCCGTTCAGGACGACCTCGATGTCGGCATCGCCGCCGCCGTCCGTCGTCACCTCGTCCGAGCCCACGTACGTCTGACCCTCGCGGAACTCCTGGGGTCGCCCGACGCAGGCGTCGTTGACGTAGAAGTCGAGGTCGAACCCGGTGTTCGGCGTGCTGTTGAGGCGGCCGGTCACCGTGGTGTTCCCGCCCGCGGACACGGCCGACGAGATGACCGGCATGTTCTGGTTGAGGTTCGGGCCGATGTCCGCGTCGTCGAGGTCATTAATCGTCAGGCCGCCCGCGCCGGACCCACCGGGGTTCCCGAGATCGATCCCCTGGTCGGACGCGCCGAATCCGGTGGGTCCCGTGTTGTTGCCGTAAATCGAGTTGCCGCGGATCGGGTTGTTGAAGATACCGATCGTGCTGTAAGAGACGAGAACGCCGGCCTGGCCGTTGAAGGCGATGACGTTGCCCTCGCCCGGCCCGATCCCTCCGACGGCGTTCTCCTGGCCCAGGATGTAGATCCCATTGATTGTGTTGCCCAGATCGATCGTGCCCGTGACGTCGGTGCCGATCCAGTTGCCCTCGATCGTGATGCCGTGGCTTACGCCGTTCGGGTCTCCGACCACGAGGCCGTTGAACTGCGCGTCAGCGATGACGTTGTTTCGGACGACGCTCCCAGGACAGTTGATCCCGATGTAGACGGCATCCTGGTTGTTTCGGAGGGGCACGGCTCCCGTGATATCGGTGCCGATGAGGTTGCCTTCGACGAGGAGATTGGCACCGTTGAATACGGAGATCCCGGAAACGCTGTTGCCCGAGATGAGGTTTCGATCGGCCGGACTCGGGCCGCCCACCCGAAAGTTCGGCGCGAACTCCGAGTGGACGGCTCGGCCGGCCGGAACCGCTGCCGTTCCCGAAACGTCCGTCCCCACGAAGCAGCCGGCCAGCGTGTCGCCGTCCGAAAAGGATGAGACGACGGTGTAATTGAAAGGGCCGTTGATCACGAGACCGCGCACGGTCGATCCCGCGGTCGCGCCCGAGATCGAGACTGCCGTTTGGCCGGGGATGTTGACGCCCGAAAGCACGATCTTCAGTACCGTGTTCAAGGCGCCCTGCGCGTTCGTGTTCGGCGAGGCGCCCGGCTGCGTGTACCCGTCGATCAGGACCGGGCTCGAGATGTTCGGGAGCGGCGCCGTCGGCGCGATCGTGCAGACGCCCGCGCCGTTGCAACCCGGCCCCGCCACGTTGAATGCGATCGTGTCGAGGCCGGGATTGGCGTTGGCGCCCTCCAGAGCCTGGCGATAGGAGCCGGTGCCGGAATCGTCTGTGTTGGTCACGGTGAAGGTCGCCGAAGAGGCGGACGCCGCGAGACACAGACCCAGAACGAAGGCTCCAAAACGTTTCATTCATTCTCCTTCAGGGAAGGTTGAACGTTTTCTGGATGAACACCGCCATCTGGCCGCGCGTGTTGTTGTTGGCGGGGCAATAGAGAGGCGGCGTGATGGAACAGCCGCTCGTGATCTGCTCCTCGGCGAGCTGCTCGATCCAGGGGGCGAAGGGCGAGCCGCACGCGACGTCGTCGAAGACGCCGGTGCACGCCGGAGGCGTGTAGGCGGATCCGTACTTCGTCTTGAGGAGGAAGACCGCCATCTGGTCGCGCCGGACGGGGTTCTGCGGGCAGTAGTTGTCGCCGCCGCAGCCTCCGGTGATTCCCTGGTCCGCGAGCTCCTCGATCCAATTCGCGAAAGTCGAGGGACAGGGAACGTCGTCGAACGTGCCCGAACACTGGGGAGGGACGTAGCAGATGCCGTACCTGGCCTTCAGCAGGAAGACCGCCATCTGCTGACGGAGCGTGGCCTGGTCGACGCCGTACAGTCCGCCGCCGATTCCGACCGTGATGGCGCTGGTGACGAGCTTTGTGACGAACGTGTAGAACTGGTGGGCCGGCGGTACGTCCAGGAAGTCCGCGACCCAGCCCTTTTCGAGCGTGCCGGTGGTTCCCTCCGTGTTCGTGACGACGATGTCGTTGAGCGAGCCCGCCGCGAGGGCCGGCGAGGCAGCCGTGATCTGGTTGAAGTTCGAGATCACGACGTTCCCGGCCGGCTGGCCGCCGATCGTGACCGTGGCGCCGTCTTCGAAGTCGGTCCCGGTGATCGTCACGGCGGTCCCGCCCGCCGACGGCCCCGAGGACGGGTTGATCGTGAAGGGGAGCCGCTGCGAAAACTCGGAGGTGTTCCCGGCCGGGTCGGTGCCTGTGAGGCTGATCCGCTCGCCGGGCTGCGTGCCGATGGGCACCGTGATGTCGTAGACGCCCTCGCCCAGCGCGTCCGTCGTGACCTGTCCCGATCCGAGGTAAGTGCGGCCTTCGACGTAGTCTTTCGGAAACCGGACACACGCGTCGTTCGAGAACACGTCCAGGGTGTAGGTCGTCGAGGGCGTGGAGTGGAGGACGCCCTGCACGCGCGTGCCGCCTTCCGGTCCGCTCAGCGGCACCGTCGTCGAGCTGATGACCGGGAAATTCTGCTGTTTGTTGGCCTCGAAGCCGCCGTCGCCGTCGCCCTCGTCATTGCCGTTTACTCCGACCGGAAAGAGGTCGATGCCGAGGCCGGCGTTGTTGTGCACGGTGTTGGCGCGGATCGCATTCCCCGACCCGCCCTCGATGAAGATGCCGCCCTGCGTCGTCGTGCCGTTGTAGGCGACGAGGTTCGCCTGGCCGGCGCCGGTGCCTCCGATCTGCAGGCCGCTGGCCAGCACACGCAGGCCCCAGCCCGCATTCGGAAGCGGCTGCGTTCCGGAGGCGTCGGTGCCGATCTTGTTGCCCTGGACGACACCGTCGTCGTTTGGCAGACCGGATCCATAGTAGACGCCGTCTCCCAGATTGCCGGAAACGACGTTGCCGAGCACGTCGTTGCCTCCCGTGTTGATGCGGATGGCCGGGCCGCCGTTGGGAAGCGGCAGAGTTCCGGTGACGTCGGTGCCGAAATAGTTGTTGCGGATGACGACGTCGGTGACCTGGAATCCGGCGAAGGCATTCGAGACGTTGACGCCGATGAAGTTGTTGCCCGAAATCACGTTCCGCGCACCGTCCGCGGCGCCGCCGATCTCGACGTCCGTGACCTGGAAGCAAAGGCCCACGCCAGTCTGGTTGCCCGCCGGATTGCCAGTGGGCACGGCCGTCCCGCCGGCCGCGGGTCCGATGAAGTTGCCCTGGATGGCGTGCCCCGTGCCTCCGTTGAAGAGGCAGCCGAAGCCGATCTGGGATCCGGAGTTCCCCGAGATGACGTTGCGCTGGGAGGGGAGCGTGCCCCCGATCTGGATATTCGTGGATCCCTCGATCTCGACTCCGTAGAAGTTGGGGTGCGCGGTCGATCCCGCCGCGTCGGTACCGAGGAAGTTGCCGCTGATGGTGCCGCTCGTAGTGCTGTTCACCTGGATCGCGGCGCCCGGAGCGCTGTGGATGACGAGGCCGTCGACGATGAAACCTTCCGTCGGGTTGTTGAGACGCAGCACCCCGGCGCCCGTGCCGGCGCCCGAGTTGGTCCCGTCGATCTCGATCAGGTGAACGGAGTTGTCCGGCAGTCCGGGCCCGTTGGTGTTCTCGCTCGAGCCGGGCTGTGTGAAACCCAGGATCTCGACACCGTCGGTGATGTCCGGGAGCGGCGTGGCGAGGATGATCGTGTGGACCCCGGCGCCGGCGATGAAGAAGGTGATCTGGTCGAAGCCGGGGGTCGTGTTCGAATCCACGATGGCCTGACGCAGCGAGCCCGGCCCTGAGTCGTTCGTGTTGGTGACGGTGATGGCGGCGAGCGGTCCCGCCGACAGGACGCACAGGACGACGCCGATCCGCGAGGCGTGTCGCATACCGACTCCCTGCTAGGTGCAGGGGAGTCTATATAAGGTCAGGGCCGAAAAGTGGCCCGGTTCTCCGGTCCCTCCCAGACGGTCACTTCCACGACCCGGCTCCAGCCGAGGGCGCCCGAGGCCTCCAACCTTTCGGAGAAGTATCGGGCCAGGTTCTCGACCGAAGTGTTCCGGCCCCGGAAGGCCGGATGGTCGTTGATGTAGCCGTAGTCGAACTCTTTGGCGATCGTCTGGAGAGCCGTCCGGACCGGAACGAAGTCGACGGCGAGGTCGTACTGCTGAAGCTTTTCCGCCTCCAGGACCGCCTCGACCCGGTAGGAGTGCCCGTGCAGGGGCTCGGGCCCCCCGACGTAGTCGACCAGGTTGTGGGCGGCCTCGAAGCGGGCCGTCACCGTGACGCGGTAGCTCATCCGGCGAGGAGCGTCTCTTCGCGGGTCACCGAGAGGCCTGCCTGTGTCTCGGGCGGCATCGCGAGGAGCGCCTCGAGCACCTTCCGGGCCGTCGCGGTCTCGCCTACGGCCTGATCGAGGTTGACCTCGAAGTGCAGTCGCGCCCCGTGCTCGCCTCCGTCCATCTCGAGGGAGAGCGCGCGGAGCGCCGGCACGGCCTCCCGCCAGCCGTTCGTCAAGGCATCGCTGGCCCGCCGGACCTGCTCCTCGGAGTCGAGACGCACGGCATACCGCGCGCCCTTGACGGCCTTCGAGAGAGGCGCCTCGCCGGTCCGCAGTGCGCGGACTTCCAGGACCTCGACTCCCGGCGGCAGCTTCTGGTTGATGCGCGCGGCCGCGTCCGCCGGGAAGGTCTCCCGCCCGTCGACGTCGAAGACCTCGTGGCGGCTCTCGAGGCCGAGCGCGAGGGCGGGTCCCATCGACAGCTTCATGTGGGGATTGAACCCTTCCGTGTAGCGTGCCGGCAGTCCCGCCGCGCGGATCGCGCGCTCGAGGACGTCCATCGTGTTGCGGTGCGAGAGCAGCCGCGCGTCACCCGTCTTCGAGAATGCGATGCGATGGCGGACGGGCGTTTCTCCCTGGCTGCCGCGCACGCGCGACGCGGCCGGAAGGTCCGGCATGGCTTTTTCCCGGTAGGCCGCGCCTTTCGCGACGTCGCGGTAGGCGGCGGGATCGCTCGCCGGCGCAGCCGCGGCGTCGAACGCAGGCAGCGCACTTCCGCTCATGGAGCGCGCGAGAACCGTGTCCTCGCCGTTGCCGGGGACGCCGCAGGCGTAGCAATGGCCCCACTTGCAGTCCTCGGTCCGCATCTCCTTCTTGGCCTTGATCAGTTCGATCTGCAGCCAGCGTTTCTTGATCGAGACGTCCAGCACATCCCAGGGGAGGACCTCGTCGAGGTCGTACGCCCGCAGGTAGGACTCTTTCGGGATGCCCTCGGTCTCGAACGCCTTCATCCAGAGGTCGTGGCGGAAGTGCTCGGTCCACCCGTCGAAGCGCACGCCCGACTTCCATGCCGTATGCAGGATCCGGCCGGCCCGGCGGTCGCCACGGGAGAGCACGCACTCGATCTCCGCCTCGCGCGGCTCGTGCCACTTCATGTTCGCGCCTCGCACGCGCCGGAACCGATCCTTCAGGTACGCGAGCTTGCGCTCGAGCGTCACGACGCCGTCGAACGGTGCCCACTGAAAGGGAGTCCAGGACTTCGGCACGAACGAGCCTACGGACACGTTGACGTTCTTGCGGCCGTGCTTGCGGCCCTGGGCTAGGACGCCCTCGACGAGCGTCACGAGCTCGTCGAGGTCGGCGTCTGTCTCGGTCGGCAGCCCGATCATCGTGTAGACCTTGATCAGGTCCCAGCCTCGCGCGAACGCGACGTCCGCCGCGGCGATCATGTCGGCGTTCGTGAACGTCTTGTTGATCACGCGGCGCAGCCGATCGGAGCCCGTCTCCGGCGCGAACGTGAAGCCGGACTTGCGCACCTCCGAGACCGCGTCCGCGAGGCCCACCGAGAACGCCTCGGCCCGGAGGGAGGGAAGCGAGATCGAAACCCGCTGGTCGGCGAGCTCCGGCGCGAGGCACTTCACGAGCGGCTCGATCTGCGAGTAGTCGGCGGTCGACAGCGAGAGCAGGCCCACCTCGCTCCAGCCGGATTCGGCGATGAACTTCTTCGTCATGTCGGCCACATCGGCGGGATCGAGCTCCCTCACGGGACGGTACCAGTAGCCGGCCTGGCAGAAGCGGCAGCCCTGCGTGCAGCCGCGCATCACCTCGAGACCCAGGCGGTCCTGCACGATCTCGACCGAGGGGACCATGGGCTTCTCGGGGTAGTAGTCGGGCTTGAGCACCGGAACCCAGGTCCGCCGCGCCCGCTCGGGGACGCGAGGGTCGCTGCGCTCGATCGACGCGATCCGCCCGTCCTCTTTGTATGTCACGTCGTAGAAGGAGGGAACGTAGATCCCGTCGATCTGCGCCAGCGCGGCGAGCATGTCGCGGCGCGCGAGGCCGCGGGTCCGCGCCTCACGGTACCCGTCGAGAAACACCGGCAGCGCCTCCTCGGCGTCGCCGACGAGGAAGGCGTCGAAGAAGTCGGCGATCGGCTCGGGGTTCGCGGTGCACGGCCCGCCGCCCAGCACGATCGGATCCGACTCGCGGCGGTCGCGCTGCCAGACGGGCAGCGCCGCGAGATCCAGCATGTTGAGGATGTTCGAGTAGTTGAGCTCCGCTTGGAGCGAGAAGCCGAGCACGTCGAAGTCGGCGACGGGCGCGAAGGACTCGGTCGAGAAGAGCGGGATAGCGTTTTCGCGCATCCGCTTCTCCAGATCCACCCAGGGCGCATAGACCCGCTCGCAGGCGAAGTCCTCGCGGCGATTGACGATCTCGTACAGGATCTTCAGCCCCGTGTGGCTCATCCCGATCTCGTAGGTGTCGGGGAAGGCCAGTGCCAGCGTCGCGGAGGCCTTCGAGAGGTCCTTGCGCGTGACGTTGCGCTCGAGGCCGACGTAGCGGCCCGGTTTCTCGACGAACGGCAGGTGCGGGTCGAGAAGAGGCCGCAGGGAGCGATATCGCATGGAACCGGAGATTCTACCGTGGCCCGGGTGGGCGTGCTTCGTCGATCAAGGCACCAGAGCCGTCAGAAAGGTCTTCGTCAAGAACACCGCCATCTGCCCGCGGGTGTTCGGGAACGTCGGGCAGTAGTTGGGGCCGCCGCAGCCGACAGTGATCTCTTCGTCGACGAGCTGCGAGATCCAGGCCGCAAAGAGCGACGGGCAGACCACGTCGTCGAAATCCGGAGTGCAGGGCGGCGGCACGTGGGCCGAGCCGTACTTGGCTTTCAGGAGGAAGGGGGCCATCTGGGCGCGCGTTACGGCGTTATTCGGGCAGTAGTTGTTGCCTCCGCAGCCGGCCGTGATGCCCTCGATGACGAGCTGCTCGATCCAGTCGGCGAACTGCGACGGGCACGGCACGTCGTCGAAGACCTGCGTGCAGTCCGGAGGAAGATAGAACTGTCCGTGCTTGGCCTTCAGCAGGAAGACCGCCATCTGGGCGCGCGTCACGGCGGAGTTGCGGCAGTAGTTGCCCCCACCGCAGCCGGCCGTGATGCCGGCGCGCACGATGGCCTCGACGAAGTCGTGGAAGCTGTCGGCCTCGGGAACGTCGAGGAAGTCGGCCAGCCAGGCCCGCTCGAGGAACCCGATCGTGTCGTCGGTGTTGACGACGGCCAGCTCGTGCAGCAGGCCGGGAGCGAGGTTCGGCGCCGTCGCCGAGATGACGGTCGAACTCTCGACGTCGACGTCGACCATCATGGAACCGGAGAGCGAGGCCGTGGCCTGGTTCGCGAAGCCGGTCCCGCCGATCGTGACCTCCGTGCCGCCGGTGGCAGGGCCGGAGTCCGGAAGGATCGAAATGACGGAAGGCGTCGTCAGCTTCCAGATCGCGCCGACATTGTTGGCGCCGCCGCTCGAGGCCGTGCCGTAGAGCGCGCCGTCGAGGCCCTGGATGACGCCGCCTTGCGGAGCGTCGCCGCTCGCGTCCGTGAAGTCGTGCGCTGAGTCCACGAGCTGGCCGAGGAGCGTCATGCGATAGACGGTGCCGCTGCCCGTGCCGCCGCCCGAGGCCGTCCCGTAGAGGAGGCCGCCCGCGATCCGGACGAGCGAAGAGCGCGGATCCGTGCCCTCGTCGCCGGAAAACGCGTGGACGACTTGGTAGTCCGTTCCGTCGCGGCGCAGCTTGAACACTGTCCCCTGGTTGCCGGAGCCACCGAAGAGCGTCGTTCCGTAAAGGAAGCCGTCGGGCGTCTCGTAGAGCGGCGCCAGCGGTTCCTGGCCGTCGTTGCCGCCCGTAAACGTGTGCAGCGTCTCGAAGTTGGAGCCGTCGGTGTCGATCCGAAAGACCGTGCCGAGGCCGGAGCCGTTGTGCGCGTTCTCCGTCGTGCCGTAGAGCTTTCCGTCGGAAGCGAGGAGGAGGCCGGCGTAGGGATTCGAGCCGTCCGTCGCCACCGAGCCGAAGGTGTGGAGCACGGTGAACGTCTGCCCGCCCGGGTCGATCGAGAAGACCGTGCCGAATCCGTTGGCGCCGTCGTTGCGCGCCACTCCGTAAAGGATGGTGTCCGGGCCCTGGACGAGGCCGCCGAACGGATTGCCGCCGTCGTTTCCGCCGTCGAAGTGATGGATCACGGCGAAGTTGTCGCCGTTCGTGTCGACCTTGTAGATCACTCCGGCGCTGTCGTTGCCGCCGTCGGACGCGGTGCCGAAGAGGAAGCCTCCACCGAGGACGAGACCGGCGTAGGGATCATCCCCGTCGGTCTGGTCGAAATGGTGCAGGACCACGAAGTTGTCGCCGTCGGGCTCGAGCTTGAACACCGTGCCGCTGCCGTTGTCGCCTCCGAAGACCGCGGTCCCGTACAGATTCCCCGCGGCATCCTGCACGAGCGTCGAGCGCGGACTGTTGCCCTCGTCGATCTCGAGGCTGTGGATGACGAGATATTGGGCGGTCAGAGCGCCCGGAATGGACAGGGCGAGAGCGGCGAGGACCGGGAGCAGGACGCGGCGTCGCTCGAAGGCCATCGGTTCCTCCTGAATTGGGGCAGATTCTGCCACAGCCGGGGCGCGTCAAGCCGGGGCAGAAGGTCCACGATCCACGATCTGCCCGCCGTAGCGCTCGCACTCCACGCGGAAGACGCGCGGCGTGTTCTCGGGCATGAAGACGTGACATTCCATGCCGGCCTTCGCGGCGTAGGCCGCGGCCGCGCCGTCGGCATTGCCCGCGGTCGGCAACGCGATCTTCGTGCGGCCGAGCTTCTTCGCCTTGGAGACCGCCGCCGAGAGACCGCGCGCCGAGAAGGAACGGTCGGGTTACCGGACTCGATCCTTGATGAGGAGCCGATCGAATCCTGCGGGGGCGGCGAGGCGATCCGCGGGAACCAGCGGCGTTCCGCCTTCGCCGAGCGAGACGATGTTCGCGGGATCTTCGACAGGCATCATCTCGTGCCAGCGCCAGATCGTGCGGGGACGATCCGTGGCCGCGGGCACATCGGGGTCGAGCCGCCGCTCGTGGTACCGCGCGAAGAGCGCGCCGCCGCACGCGGCGCAGACGTTCACGCGCCGGTCGCGCTCGTACCTCACGCCGCAACGAGTGCAGATCAGATGCGCGAGCGAGGAGAACATGGGGATGCGGGCTCGGGGGAGGCGGCGCTCACGCGGAGCGAGGCCGTTCGACGACACGAAAGGATAGCACTTTTCGTGCCGCCGAAGATCCTTGATTCTCGCCGGAAGCGGAAGCGATAATCGCCGCGGACATGGAACTCTCCGATCACCTCCGCGAAATGCTCAAGGAGCTCGGCCAGGCCATCAACGAGTCGATCTCGGGCTCGGGCCGGGTGCACGACTCCATCCAGCGCATTCGCGACGAAGGCTACAACCTCTACATGGTTCTCGACGCGAAGGTCGGCGTGAACAAGCGCGAGGGCCGCGGCCGGACGCGCCGGGCCTCCGTGTCGGCCGCCGCCGAGCCCGAAGGGGTCGAGAGAACCAGCGAGCGCGCGGCGTTCCGCATCAACCTCAAGGATCTCCGCTTCCTCAAGTCGCTGGGCATCGATCCGACGCGCAAGGTTCGCGTCCGTCGCAAGCTCGCCGTCCGCAAAGTCGCCAAGTAGCCCCCCGCGATCCTCGCCCGGCGTCCGCCGGGAATACACTCGCCTCCCGATGGATCCGCTCGGCCTGACCTCCGTCGCCTGGGAAGCGTTCGCCGAGGAACGGGAGCTTCCGCGGTACCGGGGTCGCCAGATCTTCGACGCGCTTCACCGCCGCGCGCGCCTCGACTACGCCGCGATGCGCGAGCTGCCCGGAGACCTGCGGGAGACGCTCGCTCGCGAGCTGCCGATTCGCCTTCCCGAGGTCGCGCGGCGCGAGGAGTCCGTGGACGGAAGCGTGAAGCTCGGGCTGCGTCTGGCCGACGGGGCCCTGGTCGAGGCGGTGTACATGCCGGTCGACGAGTCCACGGCGCGCGTCAACGAGTTCGCGGACGCTCGCGCCGTCACCGCACCGCAACCCGCGACTCCCGGCCGTCGACCCTCGACTCCTCCGATCGGCCACTTCACCGTCTGTCTCTCTTCCCAGACCGGGTGCGCTGTCGACTGCGCGTTCTGCGTCACGGGACGGCTCGGCGGCGGCCGCAACCTCACGGCGGGGGAGATCCTCGGACAGCTCCACGTCGTGCTTCGCGAGACCGGCCGCTCCATGGAAGGCATGCGCATCGTCTTCATGGGCATGGGCGAGCCGTTTCTCAACCCCGAGGGCGTGCTGCCCGCGCTCGACGTCCTGCTCGAGCTCGTTTCGCCCCGACGCATCACCGTCTCGACGTCCGGCGTGACGCCCGCCTTCGCCCGCTTTGCCGCGCTCGAGAAACGACCGAATCTCGCAGTGTCGCTCAATGCCGCTGACTCGTCGACGCGCGAGCGGCTGATGCCGATCACGAAGACCTACCCCCTGGCGGGACTTCTGGCCGCCATGCGCGCCTGGCCCCTCGAGCCGAGGCGCACGATCCTCGTCGAGTACGTTCTCATCGCGGGGGTCAACGACTCGGAGGACGATGCGCGGAAGCTCCTCGTGCTGCTGCGGGGACTCCGGGTCAAGGTCAACCTGATCCCGCTCAACGAGGATCCGACCTACCTTCCGGGCTGGCGGCGCCCGGACGAGGCCGCGATCGACCGATTCGCCCGCGTTCTCTCGGCGGGCCGGGAGTCGCCGACCGTGACGGTCCGCCGCAGCAAGGGACCCGACACCTCGGCCGCCTGCGGACAGCTGAAGGGCCGGACGGAGGATCCGCGGCGCCGGAAGCCTACGCCGGCAGGAACGTCGTGAAGAACTCCTCCCACTTGCGGGCGTAGGCCTTCTTCGCCGTGGCGGCCGGCTCGTTCGCGTGATGGCAGTGGCCGGCGCCGGCCACGTTCCAGACGGCGCTGCGCGGGGGAAGCGCCGCGGCCAGGCGCTGCGTGAAGCGGAGAGGAACGAGCCGGTCGTCTTCGCCGTGGACGAGGAGGATCGGTGCCGTAACCCGGGCGACCGCGGCGAGCGGATCCAGCCGCTCGAGGCCCGGGCCGGTTCTCTCGGCGCCGAGCTCGCGCCGGACCCGCGCGACGGCACGCGCGACGGCCCAGCGCGTCGTCAGCGTCAGGAGGGACGCCGGGACGTGCGTCGCGCGGGAGAGATAGTGCCGCGCCATCTCACGGGGCTCGGCGAAAGGCGATTCGAGCCAGATCGCTCGGATGCCCGCGCGGCCCGCCGCGAACTCGAGAGCGACGGAGGAGCCCGCCGAGCAGGCATGGATGCCGATCCGTCCGGGATCGATGCCGAAGCTGTCCTGGGCGGCGGCGAGCGTCAGCGCGAGGTCCTCCTTCTCGAGGAATCCGAGCGTGAAGAGCGTTCCGCCGCTTCGCCCGTGTGCCCGCAGATCCGGAAGGAGCACGTTGTAGCCGAGCTCGAGGGCCCGAAGAGCGTCGGGCCGCCATTCGCCGGCGTTTCCTCCCTTGCCGTGGAGAAAGAGCAGCGTGGGGCGGCTTTCGGGCGCGCCGGGCGAGGCGAAGGTGGCCGACAGCTCCACGGGCAGTCGGGGACTCCCGCGGTGCCGCACGTTGGCCACGAGCGGAGCCCGGGCCTCGAGGGCGGCGAGAAGCTCGTCGTAGAGGTCGGACGTCGGTCCGAGCCCCTGCGCGGAGACGAGACGATCGGCGAGCTCGCGCGCGGCGAAGTAGGAAGCCCCGAGGTAGAGCGCCCCGCCGGAAGTCAGCCAGGGAAGGGCGCGGCGCGCCCAATGCTCACGCCTCGCCGTGGCCTACTCCAGGCCGTAGGCCTGTTGCGCGGCGCGGCCCGTCTTGCCCAGCACGCCGACGACCTCGACCGGACCCTCGACATACGTCTGGCAGGCGAGGCGCACCTGGCGGTTCTTCCAGCGCTTGCGCACGAGGGCCAGCGGCTTGAGGAACCAGAGGGCGAGCGAAAACTTCTCGAGCCGTGTAGGCGGGGACAGGTTCTCGCCCCCGGACACCGGGAGGACGGCGCAGGTGCCGCACAGGCCGTCGCCGCCGCACCACTTCCAGAGATGGGCATCGGCTTCGAGGGCGGCGTCCCAGAGCCGGTAGCCCTGCCACACGTCGATCTCTTTGCCGTTGATCACGCAGCGCACGCGCTGCCGCACCCGTTTCGGATTCGCAGCCATCGCCCGGATTATACGGACCTTTAGAATCCGGGCATGATCACGCTTCTTCTCGCGGCGACCCTCGCCTCCGCGGCGCCGGCCTTCACCCTCACCGAGATCGCGCCCGGCGTCTTCGCCGCGATCTCGAACACCGCGGACGAAACCGCCGGAGGCAACGCCGGCTTCGTGATCGGCGAGGAGGCGGTCCTCGTCGTGGACGCGTTCGGGAGCGAGAAGGCGGCCGAACGCCTGCTGGCCGAAATCCGCTCGCGCACGAAGCTCCCGGTCCGTTTTTCCGTCCTGACGCATTTCCACTCGGACCACATGAGCGGGAGCGCCGTGTTCGCGAGGGCGGGCGCCGCGGTACTCGCCCACGAGAACGTGCGCGCCTGGGCGCGGCGCGAGTGGCAGGCGGACCTCGATCCCGCCGCTCGGCCGCGTTACGCGGGGCTGCGACTGCCGGATGTGACGTACCGCGAACGAGTCTCCATCCGGCTCGGAGACCGGGCGGTCGATGCCGAACATCGGCCGGGACACAGCGGCAGCGACTCGATCGTGCTCGTCCCCGACGCCCGGGTCGTGTTCACCGGCGACCTCTTCTCCCGGCGCTGCATTCCCGGCATGACCTTCGCGAGCACGGACGCATGGATCGAGACTCTCGACGAACTTCTGCGCGCGCATCCTGACTGGACGTTCGTCCCCGGTCACGGAGAGGTCGGCAAGGCGCTGGACGTGCGCGGCTTTCGAGATTACCTGAACGGGCTGCGGCAGGCGGTCGCGCGCGCGCTTCGCGACGGGCAGTCGGGTTCGGCGCTGCTGGCCGCCGTGAAGGCGCAGTTGACGCCGCGCTACAAGAGCTGGAGCGGGTTCGATGAGGCCATCGACCGCAACATCGCCGATATGGAAAAGGAGCTCACGGGCACGAAGGTGTATCCGCCGGCGCCGCCTCGCTGATCGCCCGCCACTCGTCGCCGAGGAAGAAGAGCGCGATCCCGGAGATGGTCTGCCCGGGCGCGACGGAGATCTCGACGTGCGCCGGATCCCGCGGGTCCGCCGTGACGATGGCCTCGTCCTGCCATACCAGGAGAAATCCGTAGTCTGCGGGCGCGGGCAGGGAGAGCCGGAAGCTCCCGTCGCACGCGGTGGGAGCCGGCGGCGCCCACGGAATGGCGGCGCCCCGCGGAATTCCGCGGACGCCGATTCCGGCGACGGGCCGTCCGTCGAGATCGCGCACGCGTCCCTCGACGACGGCGCGGGGATTGGCCTCGATCCGCCGCGTCATCGCGGTCACCTTCGGCGGCGTCGCGCAGCCGGTCGCGGCAAGGGCCGCGCAGCCGAGGGTCGCGGCAAGGGCTGCGCAGCCGAGGATCGCGGCGAGGCCCGCCGCGGAGAGAGACGCGAGGACCGGCGTGACGCGGCGAGCCACGAAAATCACTATGTCATGATGCCCGGATGACCGAGAGCGAGCAGATTCATCGCTTCGATGCGAGCGTCCGCTGGACGGGGGATGGAGCGGGATCGGGAGAAGCGCGCGTCTCCGACGGCGCGTTCGCTGTTCCGATCGCGGGCGCGAGGAGCCTCGGCGGCTCCGGGGGCAAGGCGAACCCGGAGGAGCTCCTGCTCGCCGCGGTCGGCGCTTGTTTCGCGAACACCTGGGCGATCTTCCTGAAGAAGCTGCAGGTTCCCTACGAGGCCCCGGAACTTTCCGTGACGGCGGAGCTCGGGCCGGACCCGGCCGGAGGTTTCCGGATGCAGAAGGCCGTGATCCGCGCGCGCGTCCCGGCGGCCCTGCTCGCCGCGGACCGCGCGAAGATCGAGAAGACGCTCTCACTCGCCGAGAAGTACTGCATCATCTCGAAGGTCGCGCGGGCGGCCATGCCGCTGTCGGTGGAGATCGTCGAGAGCTGAGCGGGGTCAGGTCTTCATTCTTCGGAGTTTGGGTACTCGGCCGGCTCTACTTCCTGCGATCTTCAAACTCCGAAGAATGAAGACCTGACCCCGAACGGAGTCGCACGAGGGTCGCCCCGTAGCTGCCCCGATCCGGGGTGGCGTCGGAAAACTCCTCCACGTCGGGGCGGGACGCGAGCATCCGGCGAATCT
>Ga0105092_10000510_pt1 | contig 20258 bp, 20 predicted proteins | sample PPLLak2March2015_FD_87021 | JGI IMG/M metagenome (GOLD analysis project Ga0105092, IMG submission 87021) | Freshwater sediment microbial communities from Prairie Pothole Lake near Jamestown, North Dakota, USA - PPLs Lake P7 Core (1) Depth... | ecosystem: Environmental > Aquatic > Freshwater >... | reverse complement strand
TTAAACTACAAGTTCAAACGGAAGAATATGATGACCTATATTATATTCCCGGTGAAAGTAAAGCAGTGGTTAAAGATACCGTAGTTAAAAAAATCGTTGTTGTAAATAATTATTATGAAACCGATGATTATTATTACAGCAATAAAATTAATCATTTCTACTATCCTACCTATTATTATAATTGGTACAATCCATATTATTCATGGTATGATTCATATTACTATGGCTGGTACAACCCATACTACTATGGTTGGAATCATTACAATCTTTATGGTTATTATGGTTGGAATCATTACAACCCATATTATAGTCATTACTGGTTTAATAACAGTCCATATTATGGCGGTCATTATTATAATCACCACAGTAATAATCAAGTAAGTCGTAATTATTACGCACCACGAAGGAACTATAGTTCAAGACCCATGACACAATCATATGGTCAGCGCAGAACCACATATAGTTCACCAAGTACAAGAACAAGTACGCAAACACGTACTTATAATCAATCACAAGACAGACCTATATACACACGTCCTTCCAGTACAAATAGAAACAGCAGACCCGTATATACTCAGCCTTCAAGAAGTTCTAATACTTATAGTAGACCCACAACAACAAGCAAACCTTCTTATAACTCACCAAGTAGAAGTTCAGGTAGTTATTCACGTCCGTCTACAAGTGGTAGTAGAAGCTATTCAGGTGGTAGTGGATATACACCAAGCAGAAGTTCAGGTGGTGGAAATAGTTCATATAGTCCATCAAGAAGTTCTGGCGGTGGAAGTTATAGTGGCGGTGGTTCAAGAAGTTCTTCTGGTGGTGGAAGTTCAGCACCACGAAGTTCAGGTGGTAGACGATAATCAGATGTGGGAATCATATAACCTATTATCAGAATTGTATAATGTTCTGATAATAGGTTTTTGTATTTATAGATATGAAACGCACCAATATTTTATTAATTCCCGATTTAAACGAAATAAAAGAAATTGCAAGTTTTAAACGCATTAGTGAATTTAAGCACATTCTTGTGTCTCGTTTGAAAATCAGAAACAAAACAATGGGAGATAAGTTAAATTAAACCCTTAGTACGTAATTTATTATATGTATCAAATAATGATTTAATATTAACAGTTCCCACAGGATTCATTGAATGTACAAGAATTCTATCTGGAAGTTCTTTATTATTATCAATACAATAATCAATAAGCCATTTGGCACAATGATATCCGGTCTTTTCTTGTGATTCGTCATTATAATCAAACACTTTTTTCTTATAATGTCCATCAGCAAGGTCATGGTCAAATGATATGACTTCGGGAATACCTTTATTTTGAATTAATGTGATAAAAGCATAGTAATTCCTAACAACAATCCAATCGAGATTAATATAAAGTGGTTGATGCATATATCCAAAACAATCTTTGGGTATGCGATAATCATCAAGAAAAAGATTATATCCGATGTTAGTATCATCTGGATTGTTTATTAATATAATCGGATTTTCTTTAATATTTTTCATTTTATTCTTCTTTATAATTTAAAGCAAAACTACATGCCATTTTCCAACCTCTTTGCGTTGGTTCAAATCTTGCAATGGGCGAATCTTTTGCACTGTAAAAATGCGGGTCGATTCTGTGTGTACATAACAAAATATTAATATCAAAATCCCGGTCATAAACCAATATTTTATCGCCTTCGTAATTCGTACAATCAGGATAGTTAACCAATAAAACCGGATAACCATTGATGTTCTCATGCCAAACAAGTTTGAATTTATTCGGGTCTGGGTTAGGTGTAGGATTATAATTAAAATCCCTACTATCTGAACTGAAATGTTTAATTACTCCCATGATTTTATAATATTACACCATAAACATCAACATTACTAACGACATTATCTTTTGTAATCATAATTGCTCGTTCATTGACTTTGAACGTCTTACAATCACCAAACAATAAATAATCACCAACAATTGGAATAATATCTGATTCATATGTAAATATACCATACGAAAATATTGAATCATTTTCAATATCAGTTACTTTTGAAATTACATTAATTTTCATAATTTATTTTTTGTAAAGATATGTAAATTAAATCATAAAACAAAGAATTGTTGCCCCAACAGGATTTGAACCTGTAATCTTCTGATTCAAAGTCAGACGTGTTAGCCAGTTACACTATGGGGCAATATTGCTGTCTCGGAAGGATTCGAACCTTCAATCTTCTGATTCAGAGTCAGGTGCGTTAGCCAATTGCGCCACAAGACAATATCATTGAATTCGATGATAAATTAAATTATCACCGAATTTTTGGGTGAAAGACGGGGGTCGAACCCGCAAAACCCTGATTCACAGTCAGGTGAGTCTACCAATTCCTCTACAATCACCATATATTAAGTCGGGTAGGCAGGACTCGAACCTGCGGTCTCTTGTGTCCAGAACAAGCGGATTAGCCAACTTTCCCACTACCCGAAATTTAGTTTGCTATTGTCGGGGTAGCAAGGCTCGAACTTGCGACCCTCTGCTCCCAAAGCAGATACGCTACCAACTGCGCTATACCCCGATTAAATAAAGTGCGGAAAGATGGATTCGAACCACCAACCTCTCGTCATTACTCACATTCAGTGGAAGTGTTATTAGAATCGTGCGCACGTTAATAACAACCCTCATTCTGTTTGACTATTGTAAGAGGACTACCTGCTCTGCAGCAGTTCAGGGAATGAACCTGACGAGTCTAAACCAATTGACCCTATCTCCACGTTATCAAAGAACTATTATACGTAACTTTTTTAAAAATGTTACAAAAAATCAAAAAACTTTTGTCAGGGATGTGGGAGTCGAACCCACGGAATGTGCGACCTTTGCACACTCACTGGTTTCCAAGACCAGCAGCTTAAACCTCTCGCTCAATCCCTGATAATAAAAAAACCCCACTCTTGCGAATGGGGTTTATGTTTAACCTAAAACTTCTCTCGAAAAATTTAGACATAAATTCCCCATTCACCATCCTGTGGATGTTGTTGCGGTTGGGGCTGAGTATGTACGAAATTCTTCATGACTTAAAACTAAAAATTATGTTTAACTAATCAGATGCAAATATATGTAATAAAAACATAAATACAAAACATTTTGCAAAAAATCTTTAAAAATTTATTTATATCCCAATTTTACCATTGCATTTTTCACCAAAGTTTGTACCATTGAAATACTAATTGGTCTTACTGGCTTATTTTGTAAGCTATATCCTGTTCTGCTCAACCATGTACCGAATGCGTCTTGTAATTCTTGTGGTGTGTCAATACGTGAATTAGCATATTCAATTGTAGGGTTTGCATTTACCGCTTTCTGAAGATTAGCAACATCACCACTTTGCGCTTGCACTGGTTGTTGATTAATTTCATCCATTTTAAATTCAGGATTTACTTTTTCCATCATTTCAAAAAGGAGTTTTTTATTATCTTTTTGTTTCATACTGACAATTTAATATAAATACTATTGTCGGGTACAAAAAATAATTGCATCACGTTTGTTATGATGCAATTATTGTATTCAAAACTCAGTAAGTCTTAAAATTTTACATAACCACTGTCTGGCAATAAAATTTTAAAATCATTCCTGCTCTCCATCAGACCTAACTTAATTCAATGATTAAGCAATGACTTTTCAATAGATAAATACTTGGCGAGTATTATATTATTTTCGCATTTATAATAAATGTGCAGTATTTATTGAAAAAGATTTTATGGAAAATAAGGACTTCATAAAAATAATTAATGAAGAAATTTCGAACTTCGATTTCTTAGGGAATGACCAATATTTAAAGGAACAGGAGTCTGTTGATTTGTTAAGAAATGAAGATTTTCAAAAACAATTTATTTGTGATTCTCTTTTAAGTATTAATGATAATAGAAAGACTGAAAGAAATAATAAAATAAAAATTAGGGTTGTTGATTCACGTGTAGGCGGTAATTGGGAAGAAGATTATGAAGATGCTACGTACATTACGTTAGAATATTATCTTGAAGTATCGTACTTATATGATAGAAATAGCGAGCCGATGAATTTTACGTTAAATTTTGATTCTGAAAAAATTGACGTTGTTAAAAGTGGATACTATAATGCAGGTAATTATGAAACCGCACCGGAAGGTGAAGCATATTTCTCACATTTTAATTGGAATGATATTACCGTCACCATTTTTACAATGGATGGTGATGAAATAGAATTCACTGCATTTAAAAGAGCACCACGTAATATTCAAGTATTGTTTATTAAAGAATATACTGAAAGTTACATTGTTAACAATACATTAGATATTCGACAAACCGATAAAGAATTTACGAATTTATCGAAATCATCTTATTGTTAATATGACAGAAGAAAAGAAAATAATTCTAGAAAAAATTAATTCAAAAATCAACAAACTTCGTAATAGTTTGTTAGATAAGTTTCCTGCAATTCATGAGATTGATGATGGAATTATAATTCGTTTTTTCACTGATTGGGATAGTTGTGACGACAATTCAAAAATAAGATATAAAAAAATCGTTAACAAGAATAACCCCGAAGAAAAAACGGTTTTCATGTACTTACCCAAGGGCGTGTACTTCGACCACATGGAAAGAGACTACGCCAACACAATAATTTGTTTAAGTGGTGAAATTGAACTCGATATAAACAATGAAATTGTATATATTGATAAATATACGAAACACCGTTTACATAACAACGAATTTCATGGTAGGGTATTGGAAAATACATACCTAATTGCATCTAATGCAACGTAATTACCATTTTTTCAATAAACACTTGGATTTGGGACTTCTGACTTTTGCTGGCATATAACAACCGCAAAGTTTGCATGAATTATTTTTAAGTAGTTTATCACAATCAACACAAATTTCGATTCTTCTTTTAGCTTCTGTTTCTACATTGGGGTTGGTGAACACCAGATTCTTCCAGCCTTCATAAATTTCTGATAATCTACTCATATTTAACGATAAATAATTCTCCCGCCTTTATTCATAAGAATATTCTGACCCGGATTGTTCTGAATTTCAACTAAAATGTTATGTAGAACTTCTTGTGAAGTAAAACCTCTATCATATATTCTTAACTTCTGAATACCACCAATAAAGGATTCGTTAAAATTTTGTTCAATTGTTAAATTATTCTTTCTATCGTCTTGTACCAGAATGTCTGCAGCAGTATAAACAAAGTCTTTGATAAATAACTGGTTATATTGCAACAACGGTAAACTACTTTCAATTAATATACCAATATTTACAAATTGTTGTCCGGTATTATCGGTTATTTTAAATATTTTTTTAATCGGTATCCAAACATCGTAGCCACTTGTATATTCAACATCATCAATAATATCAACATCTACAGTATCACTATAAACTAATATTGAAACTTTATTTACTGCGGTACTGTTAAAAAACCAATCATTAAATACTTCAGCATTTACTTCATATAGTCTATTCGATAAAACCGAAACCGGATGATTGTATTTAATAAAAAACGTACTACCTGTAGAACCAGTTGAACCAGTGAATGCAGCATACATTACAGTATATGGATGAATTACATTTGGGTCACATTCATCTATGGTATAAAATGTCATATCACTAATACCCAAAGTTAATCCACTTAGATACGTATCACCTGTTGGTGCAATATAGCATTGTGTTGAAATTGGGTCGGCTTCTACAAAGAAATTAGCATTGACATAATTAGCATCCTGACCTTTGTACATACGATATGTTTGATAATCATAATGCCAACTATTTTCTAAGCCAAAACTACCGCCACCCCAACTAATTGAGTATGGCACACCGATTTGTTTTTCTTTATCGTTTTCAATTGCGTGAAAATAAAATTCAGGAAACTCATTAATTATCCAAGCAGCACGACCATTGACATAAAACACTAACTTACCCGTTCGTTGTTCAGCACATTCCAAAAGGTCTGGGTCGTTAATTGTAAAATCAGGTGTGAATGCAATGGTAATCCATGTAAAACCAGTTTTATTGATAATTGCTGACGACACATTAGTTATGATTAAACCATCTTTATTGATGTACTTATATGCTAATCTTTTATCTTCAGTTAGTTCAAAAGCAATTGCGTTATTTTTAATATTATTGATTTGTGATGCACCTGTGAAAATATTTACCATTTTATCTTCAACAACACTGAATCCGGGTTTAAGTTTTTGTGTTTCAAGTATCGCATCCAAATAATTATCTAAACTCGTTGTAACACCCGTTACGGTAATACCAGTAATTGTGCCACCAGTTATAGTTTCACCACTAAAATATGGATTGTACTTGTCTTCTGCACGTGTACCCATCATATAGAATATACCTTGAGATTCGGGATATAAATATAAAAGGGTTTCAATTGTTATACCATTATTATAACGTGCAGGAAATAATTCGTAATTATAGTCTTTTAATTTAAAAAATCCTTGTAAATATCCACCACTGAGGTCGAAATAGTTCATACTTCCACCAGTAATTGATGTTGCACTCATTGGATATATATCGTATATCGTATTCACAGTAATTCCACTTGTTTCACCTGTTGTTGGATTTTGAACATCATTGCGACCAACTCTATACATTGAAAAATAAGTATCGCTTGGCGTGAGCGTAATGCCACTCCACATAACATTAGTTCTACCATTGTCGAACTCTGTCAATCCAAAATCTATCAGATTGATATTATCAGAAACAGCACCTACCCATTTAGTTAAACTAAAGGATGTAAAGCCTGAGTTTAAGTTCCACGATTTTAACTGTGTTAAATCAATGTATATCGCTAAATTGTCGGTGATTATATCATTTAAGCATTCTAAATTCATTTCGTACAAGAATTTATCATAAATACTCAAGTACTTTAATTAATAGTTTTGTATTTATAGAAAATATTGTTTTCATGGTTAAAAATAATAAAGACCGACTTTTTGAGATGATGAATAGAGTAGCAGGAATGCCATCATTGACTGAGGTTGAGTGGGAAGGCGATTTTAGTGATGTTTCGAAAGAGTGTATTAGTGATGATGCATTGAAAGAGTATTTGAACAATGTACTAAAAAACCAAGCATTACCTTCTGAAAAAAGAACCAAATCAACGTTATTAATACATAATAAATCCATACCATTTGATGAAAAGGGCGAAATTGATGTTAACGCATTTATTGAAAATATAACTAAAATCCCATCTGATATTATTAGCCAAAACGCAAAAATGCAAAAATCGATTGGGGATAATTCAATTACATTTAATATAGGTGTACCCGCATTACGGGGATTGGTGTATGACATACAAAATAAACAGTTTTTTATTGTTAATACTTGTCCCGGTGCTGGTTCTTGTGCAAAAGTATGTTATGCAAGACGTGGAAATTATGTACTTCTACCAAATGTTTTTGTTAAACAAACGAGAGTATTAAATTATTTGTTGAATTATCCCGAAGAATTTGAAAAGGCTGTGAAACGTGAAATCGAAGCAATTGCAATAAAAAACAAAGACAAAAAATTGTTATTTAGGTGGAATGATGCTGGTGATTTTTTCTCTAAAAGATATTTTGAAATCGCAGCAAAATTAACTAAAGAATTAAAAGCACAGGGTTATAATTTTGGTTCATATGCACATACCAAAATGGGAACAATTTATAATTTACAAGACCCCAATGTTACATTGAATTTTTCTGTTGATGCTAGTGAGAAAGAACGAAACAAAGTCGATTTGACGAAAGCCAAAACATCTGAAATTGTATCACCTGACATATTTAAAGATTTATTTAAAAGAGAAGGTGCACATTTAGTTGTTGATGCTAAAGGCAAACTAATACCAAAGGATGAAGGAAGCATTAGGACGTTAAAAGAAAGAATTGCACATAAGTTCGGTGTGGATATCAACACGTTAATAACGTATAGCGAATTACTGCAGATTCCCGAAGGCAATGAAAAAAAATATAATGTAATCGTATTACCAAAGGGTGAAGGCGATGTTGCAGCACAAAGAAATGATGTTCAACGAACATTTTTGTTATATCACTAAATTAATAAGTATTTATATAAAAATCAAGATTATGAAAAGAAATAGTAAAAGTAGACTTTTTGAAGTTATGCACAGACTCGATAAATCATTCAAAGGAAAATTAAATGAAGATTTTGAAATGGGTACTGATGACAATGCAGCACCAGAAATGGGCGTAGAAGCACCTGCAGAAGAAAAAACTCCTGAAGAAAAACTTCAAGAATTAACTGCTAAAGTTGATGAACTTTATGCTTTACTACATGGTGGTGAAGAAGAAGCACCTGAAGAAGAAATGGGCGCAGAAAATCTTCAAGAATGGAATTTCGACAAGAAAAAAGGCGAAAAGGAAACCAAAGAAGATGATAAAAAAGATTCAAAGGAACACGAAGAATCTGAAACACCTGCTGAAGAAAAGGCTGAACATAAGGTAGACGAAGCAGGAAACGCAGGTAAAAAAATACCCGTTGCTGCAATTGCAAAGGTTGGAAAATAATTGTATTTCATTCAAAATTAATTGAAATGAAGAAAGTATTAAAAGATGCTAAGACTTTGCTATTGGAGAATATGGTAAAATTGAATCCCGATTTCAAGTTAACCGAAGCGGAAGATAAGTGGATTCAAAATGCCGTAGAACCATCGCATAAAGGATATTGTACTCCAATGTCCAAACCAACTTGTACTCCAAAGCGTAAGGCATTGGCACGAAGATTTAAAAAAGGCATTGATGAAGAATTGGGTGGCATTAATCGTAACGACTATAATATAAAGGTCGAAAGATTAAAAGCGGTATTGGATGACTTACTCAAAAACCAAGAATATGAAGTACTCGATACTTTATATAGATTAATGGTTGAGAGGAAAAAACAAGTCACACCTATGCCGATGGCAGAAGCACTTGGTGAATCTCCGACTTATTTTAATGAAGACGTTCAAACCTATAATAAAAAAGCGGATTCGATTAAAGCTAAACTCGATTTGCTTGTGAATGATAAGCATTTTGATGTCATCGACAAAATTGATACTATCTTACAGAAAATTCCGCTTAAATCGACTGAAGTATCTGAAATGGCAAGACCAGAACAAAACGATACGTATTTCGAAACACTATCGGAAGCACTGGATGCTGTAAGAACAAGAGTGAAGAACAAAGGATTCGAAGTTGATGAAGATGCTATGTTTACACAATTTGGTACAGGTGGTATTGGCTATGGTGAAACCAAAAGAGCGAACATACCTTTATTAAAGAATGGTATTCCAGATAAAAGAAGAAGTGTTACAATTGCTATCTATAGAATGGATAGTGGTAAATATGAATTAACTGCATATCTTAATTAAAAATGGTTGAAACTAAAAAAACACCAAGATATTGGTCGAGTAGATATTGGTCAAGAAATAATATTTCAGATGTACTGAAAGAAGTTGTTGAACCAGATGAAGTTGATGTATCGTCAATACAAATGCACGATACGTTAAGTCCACTTATTTGGGAAAACGATAAACTAAAAACAGAAGTCAGAAAAACGTTATTAATGAATGCCAAAAGATTCATTGAATTTGCAGATGCAGAGAATTTGAAATACGATGACATTATTCTTACTGGTAGTATGTCCAATTACAATTATAATGAAAATTCTGATTTGGATGTTCATATTGTTTTGGATTTTAGCCAGATTTCAGAGAATAAAGAATTTGTTGGTGACTTTTTTAAATTAAAAAAACAATTGTGGGCAGATAAACTTCCCATTCAAGTAAAAGGACATGATGTGGAAATGTATTTTCAGGATAGTAAAGAACCACATCATTCATCGGGCACATATTCTTTAATTAAAAACGATTGGATTCGCAAACCAACTAAGAAAATCATAAATGTTGATAGTGCAGACGTTCAATTAAAATCTGCTGACATTATGAATGCTATTGAGGATTTGGAAACCAATGTAAATGAAAAAGATTTCTTGAAAAAACACGAACAATTAAAAAATAAAATAAAGAAATATAGACAATCAGGACTTGATAGTGGCGGTGAATATTCCATAGAAAATCTTGTATTCAAAATTTTAAGAAATACTGGATACCTTGAAAGAATGGTTTCGTTAAAAAATGACTATTTAACACAAGAACTAAGTCTTACCGAATTTTTAAATCCAGAAGCATGAAAAGGATTATAGTAACAAAAGAACAATTACAAGAATATGTCGAAAGAAAGAAAGCCGAAAAGGTTTTTTACGATATAGTGGAAGAATTGCACAAAACTGCGAAATATTTAAACGAGAATATTTCACAGTCAAAAGCAAATCAATCAGTAATTGATAATTTTAAGAGAAAAAATTTGATAACACCACGAGTTCAAGAAATGTTAATCAAGTATAAGATTGTTAATGAAAGTTATGAAATAATCTAATACCAGCATTTTTTTGCTCGAAATAAAGTATTTATAAAAAAATATACAAGTAAATAAGTATCATTAAAAAATATAAAGATGAAAAATCATAATTCAAAAGACGCATTTTATAACAGACTTCAACAGTTGGCTGAAGTTAAGAAACCAGTGACACAGGAAAGTGCTCGTAATTTAGGCACATTGATTGACTATAAGAGAGCAGCCGATGGTATTGCATATGGTATTATAAAAGAAAGTCACCATTATTACATCAAAAAGGCAGGATTGAAACAAGACCCTAATGTTGCAGATTTTGCATATGTTGGTGGATTGGGTAATATTACCGAATGCCAATATAAATCTTTTGCGGAAGCCGACAAGCAAAGAAATATGATGTTTCATACAATCAATGAAGCCGTTGCGTTAAGACCAAGTAAAAATGGTAGTAAATCAACAGGTAAAAAAAGATTGAACGAAGACCATGCTGGTGAAGAAATTGATAAAGCAGCAAGTCAGATTGGTAGTTTGGATGCAGCAACTGCTTCGGCAGATGCTCCCGCACCTACACCCGAACCTGAAATGCCTATGGATACTGAAGTACCAGCAGAAGCACCTGCAGAACCCGCACCAGAAACTGGTGAAGAAGTACCTGCAGAACCTGCTCCCGAAGGTGGAGAAGAAATGCCAGCACCTGATATGGGTGACGAACCTGCTCCCGAAGGTGGAGAAGATGAAGTTGCTCCAGAAGGCGATGAAGAAATGCCATCAGCAGAAACAGGTGAAAAAGATATTACTACAACCGAAATTGAAAAAGGTCTTGGTAAAATAACGAACAAAATAAGGAAAACAGAATTAGAACCTGCACAGGTTAAATCATATGTTAATTCATTTCTTGCAGCATTCAGAGATAAATTCGATGAACTTGAAATTGAAGACAGAAAAGTAATGGCAGACAAAATTCTTAAAGTAGTTCCTGATAAAGATGTTGAAGATTTGGGACAGAATGTTGAAAAGACCGAACCACCTGAAGAACTTGCAGAAGAAAATACAGAAGAAACTTGCAGTGAATGTGGTGGATTTGCACAATATGCTGAATCAAGAGGATATAATGCTGATTCGATTCAAGAATGTGGCGAAGAAGAAATGAGTAACTTAGTTAGCGGATATGCTAATGCACATAATGACGGTCAAAACGATGGTGACTTTAAAGCTGTTGCTTTGTTTATCACACCTGAAATTATTGAAAAATTAAAAGGTGATTATGGTCATGATGAATATGCAGAAAAGGTTAGTCCATTTGCTAATTCAATGAATGAAGTTACTGAGGAAGACAAAATTGCACAGATAAACGAATTATTTGGTGGTCTGGGTCAATTAGGTAAAAAAGCTGGACAAGCAATTGGTGGTGCAGTTAAAGCTGGCGCAAATGCAATTGGTCAGGCTGGACAAAAAGTAGGTCAGGCTGTTGGACAGGCTGCTACTAACGTTAAACAGACATATTACGCTGGCGAAAAAAACGCAGCATTACAAAAACTTCAAGCACTTGCTGCTGATTTAGGTAAACAAGTTGCTGCTGTTAACGATAAAGCCGTTAAAGCTGGTGAAGAACCAATTAATGTACAGAGTTTATTACAAACAATAACAAGTCAGGTTCAAAAAACTGGTGGTGCAAACCTTCAGAAATTCAGAACTGCAGAAGGTCTTGACCCTGCAAACGTTGAAGTACAACCGGAAATGTTAAAAGAAGAAGATGAAGTAGAAGAACCAGAAACAGGTGAAGTTGAAACTCCAGAAGAACCAGAAGTTGGTTTTGCTCCAGATGCTCAAGTTCTTGGTGGTGGTGTAGTTAAACCGGATGGTGCTCCTACAACTGGTGTTGATATTAGTATCAGTCCCGATAAGAGCGTTAACATTTCAATGAACGAAGCAAAACAAAAATTGATTAAACAAATTGCAGATGGTGTAAACGCATATCTTAGTGAAGCAACAAAAGGAAAAAACAAACCGTTTGTAAAACCTGCTCCAAAAGCAAAACAAGTTGAAGAAGCAGTAACTATTACCGATACTGTTGGTGATGGTGACCCATTTGATAAAAAAGCAAAAAAAGTAAATGAAGCAGAAAAACCTGTGGCAGCTAAAGCAGTTAAATCAAATAAGAATTTGGGTAAACCCGGAAAAGACGTAAAAAAAGTTCCAATGACTGAAAGCGAATTAAAATTAAGAAAATATGTTCGTACACGTCTTGAAGAAAAAACTGGAATGAGAAAACCAATTCTTACTGAAAGCAAGAAATCTGAAACACTTAAAAAACTCGATGCAATCATTGATAAACAATATCAACTTTTTGAATCGACAGTTGCTAAGAAAAACTTAGAAGAAGGTATTGGTGATGCTATTGTGAATTTCATGGGCAAAACAAATCAGAGATTCGAAGGCGCATTTGGTAAACAAAAGGAATTGAAAGCAGCATTGCCTACATTAACTCCTGATAAAGAAGGTCTTGTTGACCAATGGTTAAACAAAATGTTTAAGGTTGACTTTGCAGGTGGTATTGGAAGATTCTTAGCAAGAACACCCGTTGAAAATAAAATTGAGTTATTACGTCAAGCAGCTACTGACCCAAAAGGTTTAGGTAAATTAAGAATTGGCGCAAATAATGCAGTTGAATACGCACCAGTTGATTACATGGAAAAAGGCGGACCAAGTGGTTTCGCAACAGGTAGAAATAGATTGGGTTAATCCTAACTAAATTATATAATAAGAACCGAACTAATAAAATAGTTCGGTTTTTTTGTAACATTTTTTTTGGTTTTACGTACAACAGACATGAAAATATTTGAGAGGGATTATCCGACAATCAAAATCATTCGTGGTAAAAGAAAAAACGAAGAATTGTGTAAACTTGCAAACGCAGGACAAGATTTTGACTACAGACGACTTTTAATTGAAGAAAGAGAACTTGATATGCATGTGTATTACAGCAGAAAAAGGCTTTCAAATCTTCTGTCATGGGGATTTATTGCTCTGGCAATAGCGTATTTCCAATTCCCGGCATTAATGATTATTCTATTTGGAATATCATTATCACTACAAATTTCCAAAGTTTATTGGAATAAACAACTCAACATTATATTCGATAAATACGTGTTTTCATTAACCATTGTTAATGGTGTGATTAAATCTGAATATGGTATTTCATTATCATAATTTCAGTATTTATGAAAAAATCATTATATGGACTATGAAGATGATAAACTAAAGTTAATTTACGTTAACAAAGTTGGCTATAACGCCAAAGGAGAAGGCATTTACGAATTTATTTTCTCACTGGATGAAACTAATGTAGATATTGATGGCTGGTGTTGGGATTTATCACCTGCTTGTGATAATGCATTACCACCTGCAGAAGAATATATCAATGCTATTTTTAATTTAAAAACCGATAGTTTCGATTTATTTTGTCTACACGAAGCTGTTGATAGGGAATTTATGCATGGTTATTATACAATACATGCATTGGCATATGAAATCGAAAGACAAGACGAGAACGGAAATACTGGCACTAGCGATTATCAGAAAATGTTTGAAGATAATGGTGATGGTGATGAATCTCCATTGGTATTTCATTATGGTATGACACTTGCTAAAGTAAAAGATTTATTGAATGCAAGAAAGATTATTTTAAAGAATAATGATTTTGTACAGATTTCTTCGATAAAGTTTTAGTATTTATATTTGCCCATCTTACCACAGCTATAGGATGAAGGGGTTTCGAAGCACGATACGTCACAGATACGTACCGTGCTTTGCGGTTTTTATACGTGGCAGTATTTATTATAAATATTTATAAATGAGTTCGAAAAATATTGATAATATCTCCAATGAAGACGAATCGCAACTTCCAGAACATATTCCAATAATTCCTGTTGATGTTACCAGAGAAAAGGAAAAAGAAGAAGCGAGAAAACAAGCGGATAGACTTCGAAAACAATATGGTAAAATAGAACCAATTATTGTAACCGAAGACGGACAATTAAAAAAAGCTAGTGAGTTAAATTTAATTGAACGGAAAAAAGAGATTATTCGTTGTGGTATTGACCCATTTTATTTCATTGAAACTTATTTAACAATTTTTGACCAGACCCAAGGTAAGGACGGTCTTATTGTTCCATTTAGATTATTTGACTACCAGAAAGAATTAATTCAAACATATTTAGATAATCGATTTGTTGTTGCTAACAAATATCGTCAGGCTGGTATTTCCACAACAACTTGTGCGTATATTGCATGGTATGTAATGTTCAATGCAAATCGACAGGTAGCTATTGTAGCAGATAAACTTGAAACCGCACGTGATGAAATCATGAGTGACGTGGTATTGTTCATCGAAGGTTGTCCTGATTGGCTTAGACCAAAAACGGGTCGTGATTCAAACCAAAAGAATCTCAAGGACACACAAAAAGACAAGATATACGATAATAATTCCGTTTGGGTGCATTTAGTTCAAAGGGTCTTCGTGGTATGACACCAACTCTGATTTTCTGGGATGAAACTGCGTGGACAGAAAAGGGAGATAAATTCTGGACTGCTGCAAAACCAACGTTAGGTACTGGTGGTGGTGCTATCATGGTTAGTACTCCTTCTGGACTTGATGCGGTATTCTATAAACATTTTGATGGCGCACGTAGGGGCGAGAATAACTTCAAGGCTGTTGAATTATGGTGGTATAATGACCCACGATATAATAAAGGATTGTGCTGGTTAAAGAATAAGGGCAAGGAAACCGAAATTAAATTAGTTGATGAAAATTTCGATAAAAAGAAAAGAATTCAATTAGCAGATGATGGATGGGAAGCAAGTTCGCCTTGGTTCGAAGAACAGGTTAGGGATGCGAATGGCGACATGCGTAAAATCGCACAAGAACTTCTATGTTCATTCTTGGGTTCTGGTGATAACTTTATTGCCGAAGAATTTCTTAAACGTATTCAAGAAACCGAAGTTAGGTCAGATTTTGCTCAAGAATATATTGACAAGAACATGTGGATTTGGGAACAACCGATTGTTGGTGAAGATTATATAATGGCTATTGATGCATCACCGGGACATGGTGAAGACAATTCAACAATTAATATACTCAAGACCGTTGAAATTATTGAGGAAAAGATTGTTACTAAAGGTGGAAAAACTAAAAAGGTTAAAATAAGAAGACATAAAGTCGAACAATTTGCTGAATATTATGGAAAAATAACACCACAATTACTTGCAGAAATCGCATATCAATATGGTAAACGATATAATGATGCATATTGTGTTGTGGATATCACTGGTGGATACGGTATACAGAGTGTGGAAAAACTTTTGGAATTTGGTTATGAAAATATTCATTATGCCGAAGTAACACATAAACCTTCGAGAGATAGATTGCAGGGTTATATTAAAAAAGGTCAGAAAACAATGGGTGATGGTAATATAATTAATGTGGACTTAATACCGGGATTCTTTATTGGAAACAATCGTGCATCTGTTGTTCTTGAAATGCAAAGAGCAATTATATGGGGTGACATAAAAATTAGGTCGATTAGGTTGTTAAACGAACTAAAGACTTTCGTTACAGTTCCCGGCAATCGTGTTGCAGACCATAAACGTAGTTTCCACGATGATTCAATTATGGGTATGTCAATCGGCTTGTACGTATTGAATTTTGACATGGCAAGATTCAAACAAAGCAAAGGTCTTACTGAAAAAATGTTGAATGCTATTATAACTTTGAATGATGTAAAAGAATTCGAACAGAAAATCAAAGAACGTGATGCAAGAGCAAAAACTGAGAGAGAAACAAAAACAGGTATAACTGAAACTGTTGAAGTAATTGCTGACAAACCACAAGCATTTAAAAATAGACCAAATATTTCGCCAAACAGCACATCACCGCTAAACCCATATATTGCAAATGCTTGGTTATTTAGTGGATTGAAAGAGAAAAAGAAAAATTAATTTGTATTTATAAACAAATAACTTTTCGATTAAATCGAAGTATTTATAAAAAAGTATAAAAATTTATAAAAATGGCTGAACAAATTAAAAAAGGAACTATATACCAGCAATTAAATGGAATGATGAATCTTGACGGTTTTGGTTTTGGTGACCAACAACCATCTATTGCACAAAGTACTCCTGCAAAAGAAACAAAGATTGTTATTAAAGGTAATAGTCCTGAAGAAATACATAGAAAAGGTTTGGAGTTGGAGCAGAAGAAAGAACTTCAAAACAAATTCTTTAGAACGACTGATAGAGGTTTCCAGAAAGCATTACAATATGAAGCAGCCAGACTTCCTGCATATATTGACTATGAAGGTATGGAATACTATCCAATTATCAGTAGTGCATTGGATTTATTTATGGAAGAAGCCACAACCATTGGTTTAAATGGAAAAATGTTAAACATTTACTCCAATAAAGAAAGAATTAAAGCCTTACTTGAAGAATTCTTCTACGATACGGTGAATGTTAATGTGAATTTACCTTTCTGGATAAGAAATTTAGTTAAATATGGTGATAATTTTGTTTTATTATATGGCGAACGCAAAAAGGGTATTACACACGTAAAACAATTGGTTAATTACGAAATCGAGAGATTTGAAAGAATACAACATGGCAAACCATTAGTAAAATTCAGAGAAAGAATGACTGGTGATGAATTCAATGTATTTGAAATCGCACATTTCAGACTATTGGGTGATGACAAGTACTTACCATATGGTTCTTCAATACTTAATAAAGTACGTAGGGTATTCAGACAGCTTGTTATGGCAGAAGATGCTATGCTTACTTATCGTATTATCAGAGCAGGTGAGAAAAAAGTATTTAAAATTGACGTTGGAAATATAGACGAAGATGATATTGAAGAATATATCATGAAAGTCGCTACAAAATTCAAAAAAACGTCACAAGTAAATCCAAATGATGGTCAAATCGACTACAGATTTAATATATTAGGTAACGATGAAGATTATTTCCTTCCCGTTAGAAATGCAAATACACAAACAGGTATTGAAACACTTCCCGGTGCAAGTAATTTGGATGCTATTCATGACATTGAATATCTTCGTGATAATTTGTTCATTGGTCTTGGTGTTCCGAAACCATTTTTGAGTTTCCAAGATGCTGCAGGTGCTGGTAAGAACATGGCACAATACGATATTAGGTTCTCGAAAAAAGTAAATCGTATTCAACAAGCAACAATTCAGGAACTCAATAAAATGGCAATGATTCATTTGTACTTATTGGGTTATAGTAGTGAAGACCTAAATAGTTTCACATTAACACTTACTAATCCTTCAACACAGGCAGAATTATTGAAGTCCGAATTAATGCGTGATAAAGCACAAACATATACGGAATTAACACGTGCAGAAGGCGGTATTGCAGCAATGTCGCATACAAACGCCAAGAGAAAAGTATTTAACATGAGTGATAGAGAAATTGTTGATGATTTGAAACAACAGAAAATGGAAAAGGTTGTTATGCAAGAACTTCAAGATGCGCCTGTCACAATTAAGAAATCTGGTTTATTTACCGATATTGATAAGAGATTCGGTGAGCCAGTTGAAGGAATGCCACTTGGTGCAGAAAGTGGAGCAACAGCAGGTGGTGTACCACCAGCAGGTGGAGCAGCACCGGGAGGAATGCCACCAGCAGGTGGTGGAGCACCCGCAGGAGCACCGCCAGAAGGTAACACAGGTGGAGCACCGTTAGGTGGCGCACCGCCAGTAGGTGGTGGTGGAGCACCCGCAGGTGGCGGTGGTGGATTACCACCAATGGCTGAAGGACGTACTAAATTAACTGAAGACGAATTCGAAAAACATATCGAAAAAATGGTTTATGGTAATAGTCCAGAACCCGAACATAAGAAAGAAGCAAAGCATAAAAAAATAATTAAAGAAAACAATTCAATTAATGACAATTTAAATAAAAATGCAATGCAGATGGTTAACGAAATTGACAATTTATTGAAATCAAGTGAAACTATCAACACAAAGCAAAAAATTGTCGAAGGAGAAGATGTTGATTTTGAAACACTTGAAGAAGGTGATTTAACTACAAACTAAAAGTGACTGAGAACATAACGTTTATAATTATTAGAAGTATTTATAATAAATCGAATAATATCATATGAAAAATGTCAACATAGGAACGGTTAATTTGATTATTTCGAATAGATTGATGGAATCTTACTTTAACGATAAGTTATTGGAAGAATCCAAGAAATTAACATTCGATTTTTTGGATGTCGTTAAGAGTTCTCCAATATTACAATTGGAGTTCAAAGTATTTAATAATATCGAAAATAAACATATTGACAATGACGTTGTTGCAACACGTTATATAGATAATAACATTAAGTTGTTTGAGATATATACTATTGCTGAAATTGATGCTGAACGTAAAAAATTAACACAATTTATTCCAGAAGGCAGAGTTCCATTTGATAAAGAAAAAGCTAAATTATATACTGCTATTGATAATTTAATTCGTGAATCACTTAATGATTATGATAAGGTAGATGTTGATTTAATTCACGAATCGTTTGACTTAGTATTGAATCATATTAAAACTCCAAAGAATCCTGTAACAATAAACGAAAGTGTTAGTATTAATGATGATGTTATTGAAATCGCTGTGGATAAATTTAATGAAAAGTACGATACCCTAAATGAAGACGATAAAGCATTATTACAGAAATTAATTAAATCGACTGAGATTGAAAAACAAGAATTACTCGAAAACTATAAAAACGAAAATCTGACTATCCTTGAAGGATTAAATAAAGATATTGCAAAAGATAGTGTGACCAAAGCAATTCAAAAAATCAAAGAAATGAAATACAATCAAGAAAAAGTCGATGATGATATAATTAGCTTACACGAATTAAAAAAAGAATTACTATAAAAAATGCCTCAAACGAGGCATTTTCTTATTGTGGATATTTGGTATTCGAATCAATTGCTTTCGCATTAAAAGCATTAAAATTGTTGTTTGCTGTCATGTTCAAAAAATCATATCCAAAATAAACTCCTTTATTTTTAACAGTAACTAATTCATTATTTTTGTCACCCAAGATACTGAAAATTTTAAACACATAATCAATACCTTCGTCTTCAAATCCGGGTTTTTCATTATCAATACAGTGTTGTATTGATTCAGTATACGATGGTTTTGCGTATTTAGGTCCTCTACTATATCCGAACAATGTACTGCTAGTTAATGAATTACATTTATTTGCAATATATTTCATATATCTGAATTGTGCTTTTATCATTAATTCAGGATTATTTATGATGTTCTGGTGTAAGATAGGTCTATTTTGTTTACCTTGTAATGAACCAACACTAAATGTACCATCGTAATCATTTAGATTTCCGACAATACCATTTGTGATTGCATTAATTTCAGCAGGGGTGAATAACGGTGTGACTTCTGGATGCTTATTATTAATTAACATGTCAAAAACAGTAGCGTTTGTAAATTGACTAATCCCAGATGCAGTACTTGTGAGTGCATAATTCCATATAATATAACGTGATTCTTGAAATGCTTGTGCAGCTATAACGTTTGCATCCATTTCGTAAATTTTGCCATATTTATCATACCAACTAATTAATGCTTCAGCCAATGCCGAATTGGTTGTTAGCTGTTTACTACCATACATTGCATTGGCAGTCCATATTTTATTTGGTGGCGTTGCGGGACTACAATATGGTAACACACCATTTGGGTTATAGTTTTTATCGGTAGGGTCTTTAATCTTTTGTTTGCTCTTACC
>Ga0105092_10000509_pt1 | contig 20270 bp, 13 predicted proteins | sample PPLLak2March2015_FD_87021 | JGI IMG/M metagenome (GOLD analysis project Ga0105092, IMG submission 87021) | Freshwater sediment microbial communities from Prairie Pothole Lake near Jamestown, North Dakota, USA - PPLs Lake P7 Core (1) Depth... | ecosystem: Environmental > Aquatic > Freshwater >... | reverse complement strand
TGCCGGGAGCTGAACTGGAGGCACAGGCGATCGCTGAGGAACTGACCAGGGTGGGAGTTCAGGTGGAGTTGCTCCTCAGGGAGGAAGCAACCGCCAAGCTGTTCGCGAAGAAAATCCGCAACCAAAAGTTCGATCTGATCCATTTTGCGGGCCATGCCTACTTTGAACCAAAGGCACCTGATATGAGCGGGTTGATGTTCAGTGATAACCCCATGCCGGCTGCGGAACTGAGCCGGCATTTGAGCAGCTCGGCGTTTGTATTTCTAAGCGCATGTGAAGCCGGCATGGCGAGCGTCACCGAAAGCCACATCGGTATGCTGGGAGATTTCGTGGAGGGGATTGCGACCAATATCCTGTATGGGGGAGCCATTGGTTGTATCGCGCCGATGTGGGATATCGAGGATGGGGTGGCAAAGGACTTTTCGATCTCTTTCTACAAGCATCTGGTATCCGGAATGATTGTCGGTGAGAGTTTACGACAGGCACGTTTAGCTGTTCGCGCTGCACAGGGTCCCGAAGATGCCTGGAAAGCCTGGGTTCTCTACGGAGATCCCACACTTGCGATTTACTTTGACAATACGCTTGATTCATAGCAAGGAGAAGAAAAATGAGCACTATTTTCCAGCCCACCTCCAGTAAAGAAACATTCGTTGGTCGTCAGGTCGAACGGCAGGTGTTCGGTTCCATTCTGGAGGGGCAACGCCCGGAATGGATTATCCATATCCCCGGGGAGGGTGGGATTGGAAAGACCCGGCTGCTTGAAATGATTCGTCAGGATGCCATCAACCATATGGGGAATCCGCTAATTACACGGGACCTTGTGGATTTCTATAATGTCGGCAACCAGACCGATTTCGGGTTGCTGGGCGGGATCGCTGAATCGATCGACCCGGCGCGGTTTGAAGATTTCTTTCGTGCCAGGACCCAGTTTGAGGAACTACTCAAGACCGGCCCTGAGCCGGCCCATCGCCAGGATGAAGCGTACAAAGTTTTGCAGGCATTTCTGGCGGATTATAGAAAACTATTACAGGAGGGGAAGCGGGTTATCTGGTTTCTGGATACCTGTGAGGAAATGGGCAAGGTGGAGCAATTTGTCATAGAGACGCTTTTGCCTGCGATCCATGAACAGGAACTATCGCTCTTCGGTGATACGGAACCTGAGGAAGATGCAATCCTGCAACACCTGACACTGGTGGTCATCGCGGGCAGAAAGACCCTGACATTTCCTGAAGAACTCTCCAGCCAGGTCACGAAGTGGAGACTTCAGCCCCTATCCCTTGGCGATGTCAAACAGTTTTTTGGTGATGAGAATGCCAAGGCTGAGATCGGATTGATCGATGATGATGGGCTGGATCGCCTCTACAACTTAACCGGTGGACGCCCAATGTATATTGCATTGAGTTATGACTGGTTGAAAAATGAAGTTGGCACGATCGAGGAATTGCTTTCTCTGGAGGAACCGTTCGGCGAGAAACTGGTGGGATGGGTGCGCAGACTGGACACGCTGGACAAGCGCGTGATTTTATATACAGCCCTGGCATGGCGGCGTATGGAGCCATCGCTGCTGGCACATCTCCTGGATCTCAAGGAAGAGGATGCTGCCTCATTGATCCAGGGATTGAGCAAGTTCAGCTTTGTGAAGTATCGTCCACCCTCCGAAAACTATCCGGGAGCTTTTCAACTGCACGACGAGATGCGTGATCTGATCGTGAAATATGTTGGATTGCAGGAGGGCGAGATCGCCAAAAACGAACTCCTTGGCCAGGTAATTACCTGGTACGTGGAACGGATCGGCGATCCTGAGATCCTGGAGGGCAGGAAGCTGCCGTCGCTTGGCCGGTTGCCCACCGACCTGGAGCGCGCCTTGCTGGTGGAATGGCTGTATTATTTGCTTCAATACAATTTTAGAGAGGGGTTCGAGAGGTTTGATGGATTGTTCCGGCATGCCTCGCATAACCTTGACCTGGCCTTTTGTGAGATGCTGAACCGCGAAGTGGAACGCTTTAGCGCTTCCCTGGATCCACACGAAAAGGATGATCTGCAATTTAAGGAGGCCCTGGTCGCGTTCCGGCGGGACCAGTATGGGTTAGCCGGGAATATCTGGCATTCCCTGATCCGACAGGAGGACGTGCCTGCGGATGTACGTGCCAAGACGTTGATGATGCTGGTGGAGCTGGATAGCTATCAAGGCAAGCCGGACGAGGCTGTCGAGCACGCGCTGGAGTGCAAGGAGATCTACGAGAGTCTGCTGGCGGAGGCAGATCCGGAGCAAGACGAGTCGATCAAGAGGGAAATGGGATATCTCTATAATAACTGGGGCTACGCTCATCGCGTGACAGGCGATTACGAAAAAGCTCTCGAATATTTCGATAAGGCACTGGCTGCAGGTGGACAGCCCAAGAATATCGCCCGTACATTGAATAATATGGGATTTATCCACTATCTGCGCGGCGATATCATCAATGCCCGTACCTATGTGGGTCGGGCGCTTCAAATGCGTCGCACCTTGAAAATCCCTTATGAACTGGGTTTGGGCTATAACACGATGGGCATTATCATGGAACATAGTGGGCGGCTGGATGAGGCAGCCGATTCATATCACAAGGCGCAGTCATCCTTTGAGATTGCCAACAGTGACCGCGGTCGCGCCCTGGTGTTGATGAATATCGGCCGGATCGACCGCCAGACAAACCGCTTCGAAGAGGCGGAAGAGTCCCTGAAAAAAGCGATCAGCGTGTTCGAGCAGAAAAGGGACCTGGATAACCTGATCCAGGTTCTCAATGAGCTTGGGGTGGTCTATCGGCAGCGCGGAGCCGAAGGGGACTGGGAAAAGGCGGAAGAGCTTCACAAACAGAGTCTGGCCTATGCCAGGCAAATCGGGCGGTCGAGAAGCGAGGCGGACAACTGGGAGGATCTGTGTATTCTTTATGAGCGGCGCGCCAATGAGCTCAGGAGGAAGGATGATCCTCATGCAGAGCATTATGAGAACCTGGCCAGAGAGGCAGCCGGCAAAGTAACGGAACTGGCAAAGGAATATGGGTATCATTATCTGCAGGCGAAGAAGGAGCGCACCCTGGCGGATCTGGCGTTTGGTGGCAGGGATTATCAGGATGCATTCGACCACTATTTTGAAGCCTGCCAATTGGTGGCGCATGCCAAGATGTCAGAAAAAATATCACCCGTTTACGGCCAGCGACGCTATGAGATGATGGTGGACCGTTTGCAGGAACAGCTGCAGGCACTCCCCACTCTTCAGGAAACAAAGAAGTACTCCCAACTTTTGCTCGAGCGCTATCAGAAATTGGATAAAACAGAACAGGAACAACTGGCTTCTCTCAAGGAATTTCTGGTTGCGACGAACGAAATGGCGAGCAAGGTGGCCGGATAGGTCAAAACTCTGGAGTTTATGCATATGAGATCAATCGAAGAGATACCTGTTATTCTTGCCAACCAGTCCGGGCAGCAGGTTCGGTTCGAGGGGGATTGTGCCTGTTCAATTCCTCTACCGCAACCCAGATCCGGTAATTATTCGGAAGCGTCTCTGTGGAAGATGGCTCCCGAGCTTTACCGCGCCGACCTGCCCGAAGGACATGAACTGGTATTTAACTATCTGGGAGATGAAAGTGTGGTCGTCCTTAACCGGCCGGCCAGGGAGATCCTGAATTCTTTCACCTCAGCAACTGCCATTGATAACCTTTATGAACAACCTGGTGGCAGCATTAAATCGCACAGACTGCTTACAGCGGTTAAGGAGATGATCGCCCTGGGATTGCTGGTAAGTCCGCATGAGATTCGCGACAGATCGACCTCCAGGCCGGAGACTCTTACTGCCTGGGTACATGTCACAAATCATTGTAATCTGGCTTGCGATTATTGCTATCTAAACAAGACCCGGGATTTCATGGATATCGAGACGGGAAAGAAGGCAGTAGAGGCAGTCTTCCGTTCCGCAATCGCCAGCGGTTTCAAGCGGGTGAAACTTAAGTACGCTGGCGGGGAAGCGACGCTGAATTTTCCACTCTTGATTAAGTTGCATCTCTACGCTGCCATGTGCGCGGACAGATCCAACCTGGAGTTGGAAGGTGTTGTATTAACGAATGGGGTTGGATTGTCACTTGCAATGATCGAGAGTCTGAAAAGGAATGGATTGAGACTGTCGATTTCCCTGGATGGTATCGGTCAGGCGCATGACTTGCAAAGGCACTTTATCAACGGTCATGGTTCTTTTTCCAATCTTGAGCGCACTCTTGACCGGCTTGAACAGACTGATTTTATTCCCTCCATCACTGTTACGGTCACCGGCCGAAACGTTAACAACCTTCCCGAAACTGTCAAATACCTGCTGGGCAGGAAATTGCCGTTCACCATTAATTTTTACCGGGAAAGTGAATGTTCGTCCGGTCTCGAAAATCTGCGGTATACAAATGAACAGATCATCCGCTATGTGAAGGAAGCTTTTCAGATCCTCGAGCAGGATCTGCCGCCATACCCGTTGCTGGGCTCGCTGGTAGATCGGGCACGATTGGATATGCCACACGATCGGCCCTGTGGCGTTGGCGACTCCTACCTGGTGATCGATCAAAGAGGCGGGATCGCGAAGTGCCACATGGAAATCGAAAAAACGATCACGGATGTTCTGGCAGAGGATCCACTGTCGCTTGTCCGTCTGGATCAACTCGGTATTCTCAATCTTCCCGTAAGCGAGAAAGAAGGGTGCCGGGGATGTGAATGGCGGTACTGGTGTTCGGGAGGGTGTCCGGCATTGACCTACCGGGCAACAGGCCGTTTCGACGTAAAATCTCCGAACTGTAACATCTACAGAGCACTTCTTCCTGAAGTGTTGAGGCTGGAAGGCTTGCGACTATTGAAATATGGCGTTCCGACAGGCCTGGTATAAGAACGTTCCTGTTACCATTGCCAATCTGGTAAAACAGCATATGATAAAAATTGCCTGTGTCAACCCTAAATGTACGGCAAAATCGTTTTTGTGGAACGAATTGACCGAACTGAAGTCCGCTCACGATTTGACAACATCCAAAGATCCCCATGGGGTTCGACTCGTTGTGAGTTGTATGTATTGTGGCACCGAAAATGTTGTCTGGGTGCGAAGATCGGGTGTGAAAGAAACTGAAGTAAGGCGCGGGAGTACGCGTGAAGAGGAATAAGAATGTTTTGGGCGGCCAGGAAAACCAACCCGACCCGGTCATGGAGATCCAGGGTCAAGTACTTTCGTCCGAAGATCGTTTTTGGCTGGATACAGCCAAACAACTGACCAATACCTCCATCCCAGCCACCGAGGAAGCTGCCAAACAGATCATCAGCCTGGTGTCTCTACTACAGGGAATTCTGTTTGCAGTCATCACGGTCAGCGATCTTAAGGCAAAGCTGGTTGCCCTGACCGGACAGGTGAATTTCTGGATATTGCTGTTTTTGATGATATTGCCAATCGTCTGCTGGGTGATCAGCTTATGGCTGTGTGTTCTCGTGTTCCTGCCCAAGAGTTACTCTATTCATCTGCGTTCCCCTGAGATTTCCCGCGCAGTGTTTAATGAAATTGTCGAGTATAAACACAAGCGTCTGCTGCAAGCCTACTCCGCGCTGGCAGCTGGTTTCATCCCCTTATTGTTTGCTGTAATCATCTATCTACTTGTTTGAGTCATGGGCTAAACTAAAGGTCATCTATCTAACCCGCGACTCAAATCGATAACTGCATTTCGGTGTGCGTATATCCGCATGCCTGTGTACTGGTCGACCGGCGTAGTTTGGTAAGTGAATGAGATTAACGTCTGTCTATCGGTACGGGGGCGGGAACATACTTCAACACAGCGTACGGATGTACTGTCCAAATACAGGGCTGAAAAACGAGGTGATGTTACCGCTTGTTTGCAGCAGTCCTTTTGCGAAGAGAAGCTTTTCCGCCGGAGTGGAGTTTCGAGTTTGGTCACCTGCGGCAAAACCCAGGAGGCTATTCCTCTCGGCCTGATCCAAGCCCTCCCATATCTTGCGACATTCTTCGACACTTGCGGGTTGTTGACCGAACCACGCGTCCCAGCCGGTTGTACCGATCTTCGGCTCCGCCAGAGGATCCTCTATAAGGATGCTCAAGAACGCCTGGAGCAATCCAATATGGCCCCCGCTTGCCTCCGCGAGGTGCTCACGCTGCGCAGGCAGCAGGGGATGGTTCCTGCGAACCTCCAGCTGTTGAAGGATCTGCAGAGTATCCGTCTTGGTATAGGGTCCTATTCCAAGCATGTTGCGGGAGAGCAATTCGTAGAAGCTCTCGATGTCGTGGGGAGGGCGTAGTCGTTCGGGCAGGGTGCGCAAGAAAACCACGTACGAGACACGATTCTTGTTTGCATCCCGTACAGCACGAAGCTGGGAAAACGTTTCGTGGGGAAAGTTCTTATATGCCTCATCAAACTCATCGATCATAAAACAAAGCTTTAAATCAAGCCCCTGGCATAACTTGTTGACAGCGATTTCAAAGAAGCGCAAAGCCAGCAGTGGATCGCGGCTTTCGATCACTCTGGCAACCAGGTCCACCAGTTCTCTTGTGATGTCGTTGTTGCTTTCATGTTTGTTCAGTTCAAGCACAATGGAGCTAAGCATCAGTTCATAAAATGCCCAGGACTCATTTTTGACGAACAAACGGTTTAGGTCAACGCGAACCAGCAAAAAACGACTCGAATTTTCCTTCAGATAGTACTTCTGAACATCTTCCTTCGTCAGGTAATCCAGCAGCCGGGTCTTCCCCGTGCCGGCCCCGCCGACCACATAAAAAGATTCGGCGCTCTGAACATAGTCAAAAAAACGTGAAAGAATTTCCTGACGAAAATTGGTCGAAAGTTGAGGACCGATCTCTAACATGATGCCTCCTCGCTTACATTGATTTTCAATGAATGTCGAAACGCCAAGCCACTGAATATTCTTTTCATGCTAATCCGATCACCGTGCCACAGTGAATGAGCATTAGCGCGCCGGGTCAGATTCGCCTCGTTCCTCGAGATTCCCTGCCGCTGCGAACTTTACATCCCGAAGCGCATCATCAGGAGGCGAATAAGGAAGACGCACGACTGCAAAAACCTCATCCAGGTCTGCCACCTCTGCCAGGCGCGGGGCGGGAAGCTGACTGGCAGAAGAAACCATATCAAGATTTTTAATTTTCTCTTGCCATTTCAATTGCTCGTCAGGTCCTGGAGCAACTACCTGATAACCAAGGGAAGGGGACTTGTCATCTCCCAGTGTAAATGATGTGCCTGCAATTTGAAAAAGATTTTCATCAATTTTCTGAGGCGATACCAGATGGATCTGTAAATAAAAGAATTTTGTACAGGGGGTCAGGCGACGTTTCGTATACAGCTTACTCCACTCCTGCATTGCCAGAAGCGTCTCCTTGCCAAGTGCATTCGCTTCCAATTCGGAAACAATACTTGCACTTCTCGAAAGCCTTTCCACTTCCTTCGGGAACAAAATGGTGGAGCGTATGCAGATATTCATAAGCAGCGGGTTGACGGATGCAGCCAGTGAGCGCCAAACCTGCTCATGCGCGTGGGCATTGGATTGCCAAAAGCCCTGTACAAATGGTGATCTCTGACCAAGCAGGAGAGGCAGCTCTGATCGTTTGACTTGAGCCAGATCGCATAACCCTCCACTGTGGTCAAGAATATCCCATCCTGACATCTGAAGAAATTCATCCCTGGAATAAGCCGGCGTAAGAGTGTAATCATAGGGAATAGTAGATTTCAAGCCCCGATAAAAAGCCGCTGCATTCTCAATAACTTCCTCTTTTGTCCGGGCATGGATTTTGCCGACGATGGTCAGTCCCAGTCCTTCTCCTGGACGGTTAATATAACGAAATGCCAGCGTACGGCGATTTGGGTGTTCTGCCCTTAATTCGTTTCGACTAACATATTGTGATTCTAAAAACAATTTTTGCCGCTCAAGAGCTTCACCCAGGAGCGCCAGTGCGTTGAATCCCCATTTCAGCTTGGCCCATTCCTCATGAGAGCGTACCCCTACCTGGCAGGCAAACAGAGCCTGCCAGAGATACTCGGAGAAACCAGGCCCTGCCTGGTCTGTCTCAGCTTGATACTGCTCAGTCCGGATCCACGGAGTGTCCATAGGTTGTCTTGAACCTTACTGTCGTTTGTAAGTGAGCCAATTAAGAAGTGTGTCGGTCAACGTAGTGACCTTTTCGGCATTGAACGTTTCCGGTTGTGCAGGTGGCGGTGGGCTTTTCTGAGCCGCGTCTGGAATGGCTTCCGGACTGGTTTTCCCGCGGAACTCATCTATTATTTCCTTGACAAGCTTCATTCCATGCGCGTCGAGGGGCATATTCGATGCAGATATAGCCAGCCCGATGGCATTCATCGCCTGCGTCATTGTATCCTGTCGGTATTGCAGCTCAGCTTGCAGTTCAGCTTTTGCCCTCTCAAATTCCAGACTTTGCATCTTCATTTTCTGTGTGATCTCTTGCTGGGCTGCTTCCGACTTGACCTTGATCTGTTTGATCTCTGCGTCCTGGGAAGCAATCTTTTTTTCAAGTTCCTGATTTTGCCTGGTTACCTCACTATTGGCGACGATTTGCCTCTGCTGGATCTGAAAATTCTCCCGGATCTCTGTCAGCTTGGGATCCCCGATCTTTTCTTTGACAACAATATTCTCAATCGAAAAGAGTTTTGAAATCTGGTGACGGCTGGTATGTTGATCTGTGATATGGCGCGAAACCAGCTCATCTTCGATCGTGTGTTCGTTATTGTCTCCTATAATGTCATCATAATTGTGGGAACGAATGAACTCTTTCAAATCGGCACTAATGAACGTCAGAAACGTACCCACTGGCTGCTGCACCTTGAGTGCCCTGGTTGGGTCACTCACACGATAAGTGATAATAAGGTCCAGGGATACCTGTGCTCCATCACGTGTTGTTTCTGAAATGCGGGGCATTTCAAACACCCGATTCTGTTTGTCTATATAGTAGAGGGTATAGAGCCCGGCCGCCAGCGAATTATAGCCACCCTGAAGATGAGTGACCTTTCCATCCGGCCCAACGGCGACCGCATAGAGTGTTGTGTCAAGATTGAGATAGATCGCATTCCACAGGGACGAAACGTACAATTCCATGCCAGTAGTAATGATCTGATCACTGGGAAAGGAAAAACGGGGCGTCGGTCGTTGCCTGCCTCGTGCTTCGAGCCAATTTTTGCGGAAATTATTAGAGCTGCTCATGTCGCCTCCGATCTTCAAACGCCTTGGTGGTATGGATGTATATTTCTATGTTCGGGTGGAGACCGATAAATCCCTGTTAGTTCAATGACAGCTGATGGCATTATAGCATTATTGAATGGCTGCTACCTCCGCTGTTTGTTTCGTATCAGCCCGCGGATATTCTCGATCAGCGCTGTCGGCGCGGCGACCAGGGGTTCCGGAGCTTGAGACGCATCCAGAAGCTGTTGCAGTTGGAACTCCCTGCCGGAAAGATATTTCAGGGCAATTCCAGTTGCTTGCAGCAGCGGCAAGACAGGCGCAATATCCCAAATGTATAACGGGCGCGTCAATGCTGCCAGGGCTGTGCCACGCGCAACGTAGGCAAGGTGAGCAGCGCAACTACCCAGAGAACGTAACCGCTTGAACGAGATTTCAAACAGGCAATGGGCATTGGAAGGAACTGCAAGGAACGCCAGGGAACTTTGAAGGTCGACCACGCCCGCTGATGAAAGCAGCCGGTTATTGAAAAAAGCTTTTTCTCCCATTCCTGTGTAAAGCTCTCCAACGGCTGGCATAAAAAACAGTCCGGCATACGGTTCTCCCCGTCTCAGTATGCCGAGGGAAATACCCCAGACCGGTAGTCCACTCGCGTAGGCGCGTGTGCCATCGATAGGATCAATGGTCCATAGATACTCACCATCGTTTCCCAGCCTGGCTCCTTCCTCAGCCAGGATCTGATGCTCTGGATAGGATTGTGTGATCTGCTTCGATAAATAGGTCTCGATTTGATGGTCGACATCCGTGACTAATGATCCGTCAACCTTGGATGCGGAATTCAATGAATCCCGGCGCGTCATTGCAAGGACTCCTGCTTCCCTGAGCCATGTCTCCACGAGCCGAAGATCAATGTCTGTGTGTTTCATCTCAGGCATATTCTGTCATTGTTACCGCTGTTTCGACTTCTCAAAAGCATTAACAGCTTCACCATCCACGAGCCGAAAGCCAACCCCGTGAACCGTAATGATCAATGCGGGCTTCTTCGGGTTCAATTCCAGCATTTTGCGTAATCGCTTGACGACCGAATCGATGGCGTTGATGCTTACACCTGCGAGCTTCTGATCTGGATACAAATAGCGCGCGATCTGATCCCGCCTGCACACCTGCCCGCGCCGTCTGTCCAGGTACTCAAGAAACTTAAACTCCAAAACGGGCATATTTTCTATTTCACGATTGTCGATCCATACACTGCGTTTGTAACGGTCGATCCTAATCCGAACATTTATAAAGGGTCTGGCCCTCCGAATATATCTTTCCAGGAGAGGTGAAAAAATCTGATCCGCCTCAGCCCATCTACCTCCTACCAGCCCTTTTTGCTTCAACTGTGCCAGGGCTCTCTCCGGTGTTTGGGAGTGGCCGCCATGGACAAGAAAAGATAAAGCCTTCTGTTCTTCACCAGCCAGACTCTGCCAAATCCGCCCGATTTCCTCCTGTACATGCCTGTCTGCCAGCAGGGTCTCCATAAAATTATCTGTGTTGCTTTGCAGCAGAGGAAAGATGGAGCGGATCAGGCCAGGGTGTCCTCCGGTAACTGCCAAAGCTGTACGAATTTGTTTGGGATCCGAGCGATAGCGTGCTGCCAGCCTGCGCAGCATGTAGCGTGCATCCCGGTCTGAATAGACAAAGAGCCATAATAGATTCGGTGTCACCAATTCCTCGAAAGCCTCGTAAGTCTCCTCCACTCTACGGATTCGCTTGAGTTCCATGCGCGTGGCAAGCACGTACATTAACCTGTATTTATGATCGTCACGCAGAGCTCGCAGCGCTTTGAATACCGATGCAGGCAGTGTTCGATACAAATCATCAAATTCGTCAAAAAGAAAAACAAGCTTCCGGCCAAGCTGGTTGCATAAAATGCTGATTGTGCGATCCAGGCAGCGCAAAGCTACATGTCGTGTCGCGGGCGCGATCGCACGTTGATATAGGTCATCAATTTCCTGAAATGCTCCATTCCCGATGCCGCGCTCCGCGAGTTCCACCAGTACCTGGTGCATCATCAATTCCCACAGACCTGCCTCGGAGGTTTCGAGAAGTTTATTGGCATCCACGTACACAAACAAAAATCGATCCCACTCCGTTCCGAGTTTTGCGTGGCGTACGTCCTTCTGCTGCAGGAAACGCAGTAAGTTCGATTTACCTACGCTGCCGATGCCAATGACCTGACATGAATCTCCGGCTTGCAGCCAGGAGAAAATTTGGCCGGTCTCCCTGGAACGAAAACTCAAGGGCAGTTTATGATCCTTCGAATCTGTCATCGCAGACATCTCCCTGAGGCAGCATCCAACTACGGCTGATTGGTCGTGGCGGCTGGAGGCGATTCATGGCTGCGCATGAAATCCCACTCCGGCCAATGATCCAGCCGCTGACAAATCAGCGCAGCGGAAAGCAGGGCATGCTCCTTTTTTGCCGCCGGGATGTGCCTGAGACGAAGCACTTTCAGCGTGTTGAACAGGAGTGCCTGATAATACTCGCTCATCTCATCATCCAGGACAAGAGATTTTGCAGCCACCTGTCTGAGTTTGGCAATGACCTTATAGGTTTTCGCCAAACTCTTGGATTTGAATTCCACCTCTGGCACCTCTTGCTTGAATCTTTGAGGAGTAAGCAGGCCACATTCAAACGATAGCAGTGCTGCCAGATCCGCATCCTTCATTATATTGAATTTGATGTCGGTTTCCAGTTCCACAAAGTCGCGCACTGCCTGGCTTTCTTCCACGCGCGCAAAATCAATCAACCAGTAGTGTTCGTCAGAATTTACAAGAATGTTTCGACCATGCAAATCGCCATGACACAAACAAACCTTCGAGGTCACGTCAAATTTTCGAAATTCTCCGTGTTGCAGAATCCACAGAACTGGATTGAGAAAGGTTTCCTTGAGGCCCTCGAAATACAAGTGAGGCTCGGCATTCTCGTTCGGGCGCAAAGCCTCTATCGCCAGTGTCAATTTTTGTGGCGTCAAATGGAATGCGTTACAGTAGCTTTCTGTTAGGTTGACCGATTTGAGAACAGCACTCTCAAAAATAGTATGGAAGCTCTGATCGAAGAATCGCTCTAAGGAACGGCATAGAGCCTTTTCGTCACTGTTCTGAAAATAATCGCTGAATAATTGAATGCTCTCCCAATCATCCCCGTCAATTAAGGTGTAGATCAGGCCTCCAATTTTGCGGGAATAGGCTGTACCGCCCAGAACTGCCCGGCGATTGCCGCCCAGTAACGGTTCAATGTGATGATATTTACTTTCCTCCTGCCTGATCTCGGCCATCTCACTGAATTTCACAACTCGCGCCTCTCCGCGAGCTTCCCTGTAGCAGGGACGTACAAGGACGACGACTGATCTGGATTGCTTGTTGGCTGGCTGCGTCCCTGGAGAAAACATGGATGAAATGCAAATGCTATTTGCTTCGTGGAACAGTGCCTGAAGAATTTGGCGCACATCTTCTACAGACGGCCGTGTGCCCTCGTGAGATGTAATTTCAATTTTTTCTGCGATCTCTTCGCATGTCACTTTTCCTTCAATTTCAAGGTCAAAATTGACTTTTACGTCGTTTTTGAAGACTCTGTCCACTGTTTCAATCAGTTCACTGGCTGTGCCAGGCTTTTTCTTATCCAGGCTATCCTTTGCCTTGGCCTTTACCACGGCCCGCCGGATCGACTCACTATCTTCGTAGGCTGTGTAAATGATCGACGGGATATAGCTGGGCATGTCGGCGGCAACCTCGGAGCCACTGTATTCAAGTTCCTGGTCATTCCTCAATCGCATATCGATGATGGCTAAATGAATGATCTGCTCGTCAAGCACCTCTTTGGCCCGCTCGGGGCTGTTGGCGGTGAACACTTTGTAGCCAGCCATCTTCATGTTAAATTGCACAGCCGCCAGCGTATCCGGATCATTGTCGGCAACCAGGATATGTTTCTTGGAATTACCCATGATTTCCTCCGTCTCCTTCACCACTATTCCGTAACACTTGGCAACGTCATTCGCAGTTCGGTTCCCGTTGAATCCGTGGAAACCAGTTCCAGATCACCGCCGTGACTCAGCGCAACGAAGCGGGCGATCAAAACCCCGGTTCCGGTCCCTTCGCCTTTTCGTTTTCGCGGCACCACCCGTCTGAGAAAATAGGGGCGTGATTCCTCCGGGATACCATGGCCCGTGTCACGGATTCGCATGTGGATCATCTTGCCTACTCGCTCTGTACAAATGCTGAGATGTCCACCATTCGGCATGGCTTTCAGGGCATTATTCACCAGTTTTTCCATGGCCACCCGCAGGCCTTCCGGAGCGATCATTGCTTTGACGCCGGGGCAGTTCAATTGCATATGTTTTTCGACGGATGGAGGTATCTGGATCAGCTTGTCGCAAATGAATGACAGTTCTTCATCAATAACAGTATATGTCCATGTCCCAGCCTCGCCAGGTAATTCCAGGGGCATTTGATTGGTAATTTGGACGGCTCGAATATTGTTGGAGAGTGCCTCCAGTGCTTCCAGACTGGTGAACACTTCTTGAATATCATCTGGGGGTGGATCCAGCCGATTCAGCCAGTTGCGCAGACCCGTCGCAATATTGTCGAGACTGAACGTCTTCTGATGAATTGTATGCTGCAGGTCCGCGCCAAACAGGCCGAGCCAGGCTACTGCCTGACTGGTCAGCAGGTAATCCTTCGTCTTCTTGATTTCATCATACAGGCGCGCGTTGTAAATTGCCATGGCTGCCTGGGTGGCAAAGATGTTGATGTCGTTCCTTTCCTGTTCAATGAAGGGATGCTGGGTGCGAAAGCTCGCAAATAAGATACCGACTTTTTCATTACCCATGATGAGTGGAATGCCGGCTGATGATGAAATCCCCTCGCGCAGGACAAATGGTTCCACACCCGGATGCCGTTCTGCCTCCTCCAGCATCATCCACGGGTCGCGGGCTGAGTCATCCGCAAAATGGGGTTCACCGTTTTGCAGTATTTTCCAGACAATGGAGTTCTTGCTCACATACCCGAGTGCGTGAAGAGCACCTTGCTGATGGAGAACCCCTGAAATCGTAGGCAGGTCTACCTTGTCCTTTGCTTCATTGTAGGTGTACAGAGTCACCAGGTCACAATTCAACGCGTCTCTGACTCCGTCTGCAATCGACTGCAGGATCTTTGGAAGATCCTGCAGGGATGTGATTTCCTTGCCAGCCTTGAGCAATCCTTCGCGCAGACGCAGGGCTTCATAGGTTTGCAGGCGCTGAATCAGTTCCCCAGCCTGATCGGCCATCGAACGTACGAGACTGATCTTCTCCACATTAAACGGACTGCGTTTCCAGCTGCGCACCTCGCCCAGGATGCAGATGCCGATCACCCGTTGATTGCTTTTGAGCGGCAGCAGGAGCACCGATTGCAGGTCTGCTTGCAGGCCAATCACGTTCTGAATGTAATCTGTGATCACAGTCCCTTTTCTGACATCGCCGCGGCGGTACACCTCTGGCTCGGAGGTCTGCAGCATATGAGCCACAGGCGCAGCCATTTCCAGATCGAGCAGCTTTCCGATCTCGGGTTGCCATTCCACAGCTTCCGCCTGTGACCTGGGCACAGCATAGGCGGCGCTTACCTTCAGGAAACGATCGTTGGGTTCCAGGAACAGGATCTGACAGAAGGTGACCCCCATACCTTTGACCATTCCCTCAGCCAGGACCCGCAAGCCCTCGGCCAGATCGCGAGCCTTTGCAATCGCATTATAGGTAGTGAGTGTGGCTTGAAGTGGGCGCAGATCCTTGAGAAATCCAACACTGCCCAGGCTGTTGCCATCCTTATCACGCCGCAGAGTGGCTGACAGCATGATCGGTATTTGCTGACCGTCTTTGGCGAGCAGGGTAGTTTCATAATTATCCAATTTCTCCTGGTTTAGCAGATGGCTCTGAATCGTTCGCGCGATCTGCACATTCCCATACAACTTTTCTATATGTGTTTTTTCTTCTAAGACCTCTGAGCGGCTATAGCCACAGATCCGCTCGGCGCCCTCATTGTAGTCAGTCACCCAGCCATCTTTATCCACGGCGATAATTCCGTCCGGTGAGCTGTTGATCAGCCGATATAAGTAATCCTTTGCTTCATGCTCGGCTTTGTAAATATTCGCGTTCTCAATTGCCACCGCGGCGTGATTGGCAAATCTCTGCAACAACTCACGATCAGCTTTTCCAAAGGCGTGATTGGGCTCGTACACATGGACTGCGATCACGCCGAGCAGGCGGTTTTCCGATAAAATCGGTACCCCTAGGGCAGCAGTCAATCCGAGGTTATCCAGGGTTGTCTGCCTGTCGGGCCAGAGATGATAACCATCCACAGAAAACGGAGCCTTAGTGCGGATGATTTCGCCGATGATGCCACGGTTTTTGTAGACCTCGAGGTTGGCCAGATCAAGATTGTCAGAGGCGGCGACCGGACGGATCTCACTTTCCTTTTCATCCCAGAGATAGATGATGCCGCCCTTGGCACCAACGAGTTGCGTGGCACGCTTAATGATCGAGGTGAGAAGTTCCCGGATCTTCAGTTCTCGCGTAATGTCCAGTGCGATCTGTTCAAATGCATCCAGCTGTTCCCTGCGCTGTTTGTTTTCGCCATGCAGTTGGCTGGTGCGAACGGCGATCGCGGCCTGGTCGGCAATCATGCCGGCAATCTTCATGTCCTCAGCTGTAAAAGTGCGTGACGTGTCTTTTCCACAAATGGCGAGGAACCCGGTCACTTCCAATGTCCCGGGCGGGGCGAGTGGTGCAACGAGCGCATTAACCAGTTGTTCCTGTTCACAGAGGCTCTGTAGCCCGTAGGCGGGTCTGTTCAGATTCGAGATGATGGCTGGCTTGAGCTCTTTCTTCTCCCGATTCAATGCGAATATCCGATCATGTGCGACAAAATGATGCCCGGCGTAATCCTTGGACAATCCATGGGTTGCCTTGATCACCAGACCCTGGTTATCCTCGTCCCAGAAGATGAGACTGACAGGTGCCATAAATAAGCCGCCCACCTTCATCACAATCAGTCGAAGCAGTTCACTTTCATCCAACGTAGCTTTAAGCGCATCGGAGGTAGCCAGCAGGCCTTCCAGATCTCGCTGGCGCAGGCGGGCATTGTGGATAGCAATTGCAGCCTGGTTGGCGAAGATCTCTGCAAGCTCCAGTTCATCACCCGTGAACTTGCGTCCGGTATCCTGACTGTAAATGTTCAGAATGCCAATCATTTCACCGGAGACCTGCAATTGGGCGGTTAAGGCGGAGCGAAGCCGCTCGGCATGGATCAATTCAGCCTTGCCGAATGGACTCCTGCGCAGGTCCGGGATAAAGATCGCTCGGGCATTTTCGGATCTGACGATCTCTGCCGCCGCCTTTTTTCTGGGAATCCGCTGGTGCTTAACATATTCAGAACTGAGGCCATGACTGGCTTTAATAATCAGATTTTCCCCTTTTTTATCCCACAGCATAAGACTCGCAGCGGGAGCAGCAAAGACCTCTGCAGCTTTCCTGGCGATAAGAGGCAGAAGTTCAGCCGGATTCAGTTGAGCATTGATGGCAGCAGAAATATTCTGGATGTTTTTCAACTCCTGTCTCCGTTGTTCACCCACTCGCATACCGATCGCAATCAATTCAACGATGCTTTCCAGGGCTCTACGGTCCGCGCCCAGGAAGGGCCCCATTTCTGAATTGATACGGTTGCATATCCCAACGATCCGCGATTCAGTTCCAATCCGCATTTGCATCAGGATGGCGGTGTTGGCATTAAACATTTCCAGACCGTGGATCAGTTTTTTCGGTGCATTCTCAAATGGTTCGACAACACGCGCTCGATGGCTGGATAGGACTTTCTCGAGTGATTTGGACCATGGCAGGAAATCTATGGCTGAATTCAGCTTTGGATAAACTGAAATGAGCTTAAATGCCTGACTGCGGTTACTCTTCCCATTATGGTGAATAGCCACAAAGGCCTGTGCAGCATCCAATGCCTCGGTCAGATTCGGCAAAAGACTTTCAAGCACCACATCGATACTTGCCTTGCCCTGCTGTTCCAGACTGTTGATCGTTTCGGTCGCGTTCTCGATCGCGAGTAAAAGATTATGGTATTTTTCTGCATCGCGGCGCGAGTCGCTGATCATCGAAGTCCCACTGGGTAAAGGCATCTTGTTACTCCTGGAGCAGGCGGCAGATAAGATTGCTCAACTCGGACAGGCGAAAAGGTTTTTCCAGGTGATGCTCACTTTGAATAGTCTTCCCCCATTCACGATTCATCGTGCTGTCCGCGACAGCCGACAGCACGATAATGGGAACGGAGGGGGATGTTCCCTTACCTGTGCGTGTATATTCACCCGCTCTAAATCGGCGGATGAACTCCAGGCCTGTGCGATCCCACCTTACTCCGTCATAGTGGATATTTTGAACCTGCTCGTTTTGCGCATTCGGGCTTTGGGGATGGATCATTAGATCCACGATGATCAGGTCGAATTTTTCCTGATCCAGGCGCTTAAGCAAATTTGCGTCTGCTGAGAACTCAACACTTAGCCCTAACTCGTTCTGCATATATAACTGCAAACCTTCCATGCTTTCATAATCATCATCAAGCAGAAGAAGCTTTTTTTGTCTCGCTGACATATTGACTCCCGATGTGTTTTTTTTGCTTAAGAGGGATTTCCATGGAAAAAATGACCCGACTGGCTCTGCCTTCATGCTTGCGTATGGCGGTCGGATAGAACTTTACATGAACCTCGCCTCCATGCGCTTCCACGATGGAACGAGTCTGCCACAACCCATACCCCGACCCTGCAATGAGCTTGATACGGGCTTCATCTCCGCCTCGTTCTCCCACCTCGAAGATGCGCTTGCGGTCCTCCTCGCGGATCTCATAACCGATGTTGTCCACCTCGATCACGGCCGTCGCCTGATCCACACCGGAGGCGATGTTGAGATGAGAACGAATGAAGACCTTGGATTTTGAAAAGGAATACTTGATGGCATTTTCGATCAGGTTAGCCAGGGCAATGGTCATATGAGGGACATCGATGTCCACATTTGGCAAAATGCTGATGCTTGGATCGATTACCAGATCAAGATTTCGTGCCCCGGCTGCTGGCACAAAGCCGGTTGCACAATTTTCGACCAGCGCCGAAAGGGAATAATTTTGTATTTCCAGATCATCCGCCTCGACCTTGATGGCAATGCCTTCCAATGTGCCACTGGTAATGCGTCCCAGCAGCAGGGATCGGTCCTCCGCCTGCCTAAGCTGTTCATCTGCCCGCTCGGACTCACGCGAGCTGTTTTTTTGAATGATAGTTCTTGCGATGCCAATGGGCGTGGTGATCGTGGTCAGCGCGGTCTTGACTTCATGGGTCAGGAGGGTTGCGGTATTCTTCCAGCGGCGGCGTTCCTGCTCGAGGAAGAGCACCTCGAAACCAATCCGCGCAAACAGGCTGGTGATGCGTGCGATTTCAGTGAGGAAATGCCATTCCGCTGCGATCTGCACTGTGTCACCAAATGGGCCCAGAACCAGTACGCTGCGATAGCGATCACCTATTGCTGTTGGGATAAGGCAGGCAGCCTCAAAAAAGTATTCACGGTTGCTCCCTCGAATGCCACTACCGATCGCAATCTGCGTGTCCTGGCTAAAGGTTTGCTGATCCACATTAAGCGATTCAATGGGCAGCTTGGCTTTGGACCAGTTGAAATGCGGCAGATCTCGTGCAATGCTTTCAGGAAGCCCGGCTTGGGCGAACGGCATCAGCACTGTATCATTTTCATGCACACCTGCGAAAAAAAGGGCGTAGTTACAGTTGCAATATTCTTTGATCTTTTGAACGGCAGTCTCCGCTTTTTCCCTGAGTTGATCAAGATCCACACTTTTCAACATGTGAGCAACACTTCGCAGCTCTTCGAGAAAAATCTGCTCGCGTTGCCATTTGCGAAGCTCAAACTCAGCCTCTGCGATCCGCTGAATATGCAATGCCTCCTTTTCCAGCCGTGCGCGCATGTCATCAGGTATGTGGGTCAGTTTTTTTGCCAGGATTTCCAGATGTTCGATTATTGATTCATCAAATTTCAGGCCGTTTGCCTTGGCATCCATCAACCTCTGGTTAATGCTTCCCTCGTCTTCAGGACAAAATTGCCCGGAAAACACAAGCGCCACCGGTCTCCCCCGTATCTGGATAATATGACTCATATCCAATAAACCCATATGGCAGCGAAACAGACGATAAGGTTCACCTGTCTTTTGAAATTCCTGAAGCGAACATTTAGCCTGATTAATATCCCCCGCCTTGCATGCCTTATCTCCTCCCTGCACATGAGCATCGTCGCGAAAAAAACGGCAGAATTCTTCATAACGCTGCTTTTCATTTACAGATTCGATTCGGTGTGCAAAGCTACCCAGCTCGGAATCAAAATCATGAATCGTCAAGGGGCGCCCAAGGCGTTCACAGCTTCCTGATTCGATCACTGTCAATGTCTCTTTATCAAGAATATCGGTCAAACACGTGGGGATAAACGGCCATTTGAGATCTGCTGGTCCGATCATTTCCGGGCTTTCTCCTTGATATCGATGTGGTTCAGCATTAATTCTGTTGTAAGTTTATGATAGTTCTATTGTACTCCTATACCTTGCAAAGAATTCTGTCAAAAATCTGTCATATGTCTGGTAATTTGCAGTTGGTCAACGACCATCCGTATTGAAAAAAGCACCCCCATATATGGTGGGAGTGCCTTTGGCAGGCAGTTAGAAAATGTCTGAAAACGCGGTGACTCTCCCCCAAACCGAGCCGTCCTGGCTGCCCGGCAGCCTGGTCAGCCATCCTCCGGTCATCCTTCACTCATCCTATAGTCATCCTAGAGCGCGCCCGATTTCGTCCAAACCGACCTCTCATTGCGGGGAGGGCGATCCTGCGACCCGAAAAAGAAATGCAGAGTCGGGCGGATCATGCGGGACCCTGGTTTCCGTCCCACCAGAAAGAGGATCGTCCCCTGGCTGTGCCGGCTCGGACGCGCCACATTCAAAACGCTA
>Ga0105092_10000508_pt1 | contig 20285 bp, 23 predicted proteins | sample PPLLak2March2015_FD_87021 | JGI IMG/M metagenome (GOLD analysis project Ga0105092, IMG submission 87021) | Freshwater sediment microbial communities from Prairie Pothole Lake near Jamestown, North Dakota, USA - PPLs Lake P7 Core (1) Depth... | ecosystem: Environmental > Aquatic > Freshwater >... | reverse complement strand
TAAGTGAGTTTGTTTAATCGTACTAAAGTAGAATTGAAATTGTAATAATAAAAGCTGGTCGGGTGTAAGTGAGTTTGTTTAATCGTACTAAAGTAGAATTGAAATCAAGATAAAGAATACGTTTCCGAACAAATAATTTTTGTTTAATCGTACTAAAGTAGAATTGAAATATAACAACACCTTCCCGTTCGTGTGCTGCCGTTAGTTTAATCGTACTAAAGTAGAATTGAAATTTAAGAATCGATGAAGCTCTTGTCGGTCACGGAACGTTTAATCGTACTAAAGTAGAATTGAAATAAATAGAAACAATCAGCAATAATGAATACATCACCAGTTTAATCGTACTAAAGTAGAATTGAAATAGAATAGCACCGATTTCAGAGCCGCCTAAACCGTTGTTTAATCGTACTAAAGTAGAATTGAAATGAGATAAGGCGGGACGGTGTATTGCTGGAGAGGGTGCGTTTAATCGTACTAAAGTAGAATTGAAATATGTTGTACCTTTAAACCCTTTAAGAATAAACTTAGTTTAATCGTACTAAAGTAGAATTGAAATAATAAACAATTATTACAGGGAAGAATAAACTTCCTGAGTTTAATCGTACTAAAGTAGAATTGAAATAGCTTTCAACTTTCTTTGTTTAATCGGTAATTTCTGTTTAATCGTACTAAAGTAGAATTGAAATAATTTATCTATTTCCAGTATGGTGAGTTAAAGCAGGAGTTTAATCGTACTAAAGTAGAATTGAAATTTCTCTAAGCTGAAACGTAAGGCGTAACATGGCTTTCCGTTTAATCGTACTAAAGTAGAATTGAAATTTATATCCTCAACGTGTTTAGGGTCTGATACTACTGAGTTTAATCGTACTAAAGTAGAATTGAAATTTATTTACAAGTGTAGGCTTGCTCAGCCCTGAACTCTGTTTAATCGTACTAAAGTAGAATTGAAATTGAAAAGAGTACTCACTATATTAATTTTATTATTAATGTTTAATCGTACTAAAGTAGAATTGAAATTTAGCTGTATGGTTGATAGGTGGAGGGGTTGCTCTGGTTTAATCGTACTAAAGTAGAATTGAAATGCAGGTATTAATGGCAGGGGATTACCGGTTAATATGAAGTTTAATCGTACTAAAGTAGAATTGAAATTACTGATTTCCGTTATCTTATCACCGGCAATAAGCTGTTTAATCGTACTAAAGTAGAATTGAAATGTGCCATCACCCTGGAACTCACCTGATGACATAGTGTTTAATCGTACTAAAGTAGAATTGAAATGCAATACCGGTTTTTCCAATCCGGTATAGTAACAGGGTTTAATCGTACTAAAGTAGAATTGAAATTTTATTACCTGCATCACCTGAATCACGGAAAGTATTAAGTTTAATCGTACTAAAGTAGAATTGAAATACACTTGATACAACAGGTATGTCAATCTCTTATTGGAGTTTAATCGTACTAAAGTAGAATTGAAATGAATATAAGTCTTAACTGGCTTTTGTTTGGAAAGGGAAGTTTAATCGTACTAAAGTAGAATTGAAATATATATATTATGTAAAGTACATTGTGAATAAAAAAAAGGTTTAATCGTACTAAAGTAGAATTGAAATAGCTTAACAAGTCCGTCATTATCAAGCTCGCCGCGTTTAATCGTACTAAAGTAGAATTGAAATTTTTATATTTTGTTTGCAAGTATCCGGGTCTTTACCCGTTTAATCGTACTAAAGTAGAATTGAAATCAGCAATAGTAGCAATAGAAGCCGCTAAAGGTTTCATCGTTTAATCGTACTAAAGTAGAATTGAAATATGTAACAACAAATGCACAGGCCCGCACTATTGATGTTTAATCGTACTAAAGTAGAATTGAAATTCGATATGAACGGGTACAGATTAAAGGAGGTTGGCGTTTAATCGTACTAAAGTAGAATTGAAATTTAAATCTTGAACGTATTGATTGGTATATTTATGACGTTTAATCGTACTAAAGTAGAATTGAAATAACAACAGGCACAGACAATCCGGCACAAGCTCCACGGTTTAATCGTACTAAAGTAGAATTGAAATTTACAATTCCGCCTTAAAATTACAGCTTAGAAATTATGTTTAATCGTACTAAAGTAGAATTGAAATTTAGGGCTTTTTTGATAGTTTTGCATTTAATTCATAAGTTTAATCGTACTAAAGTAGAATTGAAATTAAAGATATCATCCCCCTAGCCCCCTTCGAAGGGGGAAGTTTAATCGTACTAAAGTAGAATTGAAATATCCAATCCATCAAGTAAATCCCTTAACCTGGATAATAGTTTAATCGTACTAAAGTAGAATTGAAATAATTATATGTATCATTAAAGAACACAAATATCCTGTGTTTAATCGTACTAAAGTAGAATTGAAATTACTGATATACTTAATCCCGTTGTATCAAGTGTGGCAAGTTTAATCGTACTAAAGTAGAATTGAAATATGGATATAACAACACCTGCGGATGGCGGCTATTTGTTTAATCGTACTAAAGTAGAATTGAAATTGAATAAAAACGAATTGAAAAGTTTAGTTGGCAGGTTTAATCGTACTAAAGTAGAATTGAAATAAATTAAAGGTGAGTAGCTATGAATGAATATTTACTGTTTAATCGTACTAAAGTAGAATTGAAATTAGCTTATTGCCAAAGTGTCAAGAATTGAATTTAATGTTTAATCGTACTAAAGTAGAATTGAAATAATGATACAGCAAGAATTAAGGTAATGACAACACCGGGTTTAATCGTACTAAAGTAGAATTGAAATATCTAAGAAATCCCCCTCCTCCCCGTTAGGTTGGGTTGTTTAATCGTACTAAAGTAGAATTGAAATCAGGGTGAATTATCTAATAACCTATCTTACAAGTTGTTTAATCGTACTAAAGTAGAATTGAAATTCCCCTGTAAACCGAACAGTACGTAGGGCAAATATGTGTTTAATCGTACTAAAGTAGAATTGAAATAAACAAATAACAGATGGTATTAATGGAAGGGCATATGTTTAATCGTACTAAAGTAGAATTGAAATTTATTTACTTTCGGGAAGACTGCCTTTAACCTGATCCGTTTAATCGTACTAAAGTAGAATTGAAATATAAATACAACCCTGAATCATTTTTATTAAAACCCGAGTTTAATCGTACTAAAGTAGAATTGAAATATGCACTTGAAGGTGCTATGCAGGTTGCAGAAAGAAGTTTAATCGTACTAAAGTAGAATTGAAATTTGCTACATCAACCGGTATTGGCGGCGGGATTCTATGTTTAATCGTACTAAAGTAGAATTGAAATGAGATAAGGCGGGAAGGGGTATTGCTGGAGAGGGTGCAGTTTAATCGTACTAAAGTAGAATTGAAATATGTTATGGAGGCACTCGACAGGGAAAGGCACATAGTTTAATCGTACTAAAGTAGAATTGAAATATTATATCCTTATGTGGTGGGTTGGTGCTATATCGTTTAATCGTACTAAAGTAGAATTGAAATGCATAAGATATGCAAGGATTTTTTCGTTTTGTGAGTTTAATCGTACTAAAGTAGAATTGAAATATTGTTGGAACTCTAAAGATATAGCGGAATCAGTAGCCGTTTAATCGTACTAAAGTAGAATTGAAATTTCCTTTGATTACCTGTGAAGAAGCAGAAGTATTTGAGTTTAATCGTACTAAAGTAGAATTGAAATGCGTATATGTTCAATATGAGTGCTTTTAAGAGATGGGTTTAATCGTACTAAAGTAGAATTGAAATTGAGCTGGGCGGCGGGAAGAAGGTTAGAAAAATTATAGTTTAATCGTACTAAAGTAGAATTGAAATATTATATCCTTATGTGGTGGGTTGGTGCTATATCGTTTAATCGTACTAAAGTAGAATTGAAATGCGGTGTATACTGTATATCCGGATTTGAAGAGGATAAGTTTAATCGTACTAAAGTAGAATTGAAATACAGACATCTTTGAGAAAGATGGCAATTGCAATGGGTGTTTAATCGTACTAAAGTAGAATTGAAATACAGACACTACTCCGGGATTTTCTTTCATTCAATAGTTTAATCGTACTAAAGTAGAATTGAAATGCAAATTGTTTTATCGCTTAATTTAATCTTAACTTGTTTAATCGTACTAAAGTAGAATTGAAATGATGTATAAAGTTATCTGGGGTATTTTTTATTTTCAGTTTAATCGTACTAAAGTAGAATTGAAATGCAAGCTTGTTGTCGAATAAGTGTGTGCCTTCTGCGTTTAATCGTACTAAAGTAGAATTGAAATTACAGACACGGGTTCACAGTACAGAAAATATAAAGATTTAATCGTACTAAAGTAGAATTGAAATATCACCCCTGCACCAAAGTAAACTTTGCAATCGTGGTTTAATCGTACTAAAGTAGAATTGAAATCCGATTGTTGCCTGCATTGCAGGAAGATGTAAGACTGTTTAATCGTACTAAAGTAGAATTGAAATTCAATAAGCAATTCATGATTGAACTGCATGAATCGTTTAATCGTACTAAAGTAGAATTGAAATTAAAATTGTAAGCTTAACAAGCGGCACTGCAAACCGGTGTTTAATCGTACTAAAGTAGAATTGAAATACAAGGTTGTAAGAGTTATAGCTTTTAATCTTTTTGCGTTTAATCGTACTAAAGTAGAATTGAAATTCAAACCCGTCAGCGTGATATATGTCATCTATAAAACAGGTTTAATCGTACTAAAGTAGAATTGAAATTTAAATGAAATTATGGATGGCGGTTTGGGTGGTGGAGGTTTAATCGTACTAAAGTAGAATTGAAATAATTATGATATGCAGCCGAAAGCTAAAATCTTTCACAGGTTTAATCGTACTAAAGTAGAATTGAAATAACAAAACACCATGCAAGTTAAAAACCCGTTCATAGGTTTAATCGTACTAAAGTAGAATTGAAATCCGTATATTGTAGGTATAAATGCCTTAGAAAATTGCAGTTTAATCGTACTAATATGTGTCTCACCTAACCGATTGTTTGCAAGGTTTAATCGTACTAAAGTAGACTTGTGTAATGTTACTTTATTTTTCTGAAACTGCGGTTAATCGTAGCCAAATCGTAGCCACGATAATTAAAGAAGGCACTAGATTAACTCTAAGTGCCTTATTTTTATTTGAGCTGGCGACGGGACTTGAACCTGCGACCTGCTGATTACGAATCAGCTGCTCTACCACTGAGCTACGCCAGCTTGTAAGACCTGCAAAATACAAATTTCAGACAATAAATGTAATACCTTAAATTATTGACTTCACAACTTTGCTTTCACTGTTTCGCTTACTAATCTTCCGTCATACATTCCTGCATAATTTTCTTTGAAATGCTGCATTATATCTTTCATCTGTTTACCGCTTCCAGCCATTTCCGTTACAATCTTTTCAATTTCTTCTTTTGATAATTGTTTTGGAAGATAACCCTCAAGTATCACTTTTTCCTTTAATAAATTTTCTTTTTTCTCAGCAGGAATATCCAGTGCAATTGTTTCATCAATATTTTTGACAAACTTCTTTACAATTTTCGTAAAGTCCTCATCTGTATAGGGCTTTCCGCTTTTTGTTATATTGAACATTTCCGAAAACAAAGTTGATAACAGATTTGCTTTAAGCATATCCTTATCTTTTTTTGCATTGAACATATCTTTTCTGATATCATCTAAAAGCATATATTTTTCTCCTTTGTACAAAAATAGAAATTTGAAGTATCATATTAAACATAAAACCTTCTATATGAAAAAAGATTTGGCTATAAATTAACATAAATTAGCTTTATTTTTGTTTTGTTAAACTTATAATTATGGATGGTTTATTTACGGGATTAGCTATTATAACCTGGAAGCAGGTTGTAATGATGTGTGTGGGCGGGATTCTTATCTATCTTGCTATCAGGAAGGAATATGAACCCGCTCTTCTTCTTCCAATTGGTTTTGGTGCAATTCTTGTCAACATTCCACTTTCGGCTGCAGTTACACAGGTTGAAGGTAACGAAACTGTCGTCGGTATACTTGATATATTTTTTAATGCGGGAATAATGACAGAGATATTTCCTCTTTTGATTTTTATTGCAATTGGTGCAATGATAGATTTTTCACCGCTGCTTAAAAAGCCAAGCTTGCTTTTGTTCGGTGCCGCTGCTCAGTTTGGAATATTTTTCACTATGCTTGTTGCAACATTGTTTGGCTTCAGCTTAAAGGAATCTGCTTCGATAGGCATTATCGGAGCTGCTGATGGTCCTACATCAATTTATGTAGCGGCAAGATTTGCAAAAGATCTGCTCGGACCGATTTCCGTTGCTGCGTATTCATATATGGCATTGGTGCCTATTATTCAGCCGCCGGTCATTAAGCTGCTAACCTCAAGGAATGAACGCAGAATCAGAATGGAAAGCCATGCTAAGAGCGTTTCAAGAACTGTTTTGATTTTATTTCCTATTATAGTTACAATACTTGCCGGGTTAATTGCTCCGACAGCAGTTGCATTGATTGGATTTCTTATGTTCGGTAATCTTATACGCGAGTGCGGTGTATTGAATAAGCTCTCCAACTCCGCACAGAATGAGCTTGCAAGCCTTGTTACAATCCTGCTTGGAATTACGATTGCTTCAACTATGACAGCTGAGAAGTTCCTCCAGGTACCAACGTTAATAATTATTGGACTCGGCTTAGTCGCTTTCATATTCGATACGGCGGGCGGTGTTTTGTTTGCAAAATTCTTAAATATATTTTCTAAAACCAAAATTAATCCGATGATAGGTGCGGCGGGTATTTCCGCATTTCCTATGTCGGCAAGAGTGATTCACAAAATGGGACAGGATGAAGACCAGTTCAATTTTCTTTTAATGCATGCAGTCAGTGCAAATGTTGCAGGACAAATCGGCTCTGTAATTGCAGGCGGTTTAATTTTAGCATTGGTACATTAATATGTTTACACCTGAAGTATTAAATAATTTTTACGAAGCGCTTTCCGTAACAGGCAAGGGGATGGGGGGTATCTTCATTTTTATGGCAGTGTTTTATCTTGTAATCAAGCTGCTTGATAAACTCTTTCCTCAAAAACATAGTGGAAAGTGAAACGTCAAACGTGAAACGTCAAACGTGAAACGTCAAACGTGAAATGTCAAACATATTTTTTCTCTTTACCAAATTTCTCCGCCCTGATTGATTGGGAAAGTCTAAATACAAAAATTATTATTATATGAAAAAAACATTAGAAGATATATCAGCCAAAGAATTTTTATACCGGCGGTTTGATAAGCTTACAGAAAAAAACAAAGCCCAATGGGGAAAAATGAATGTTAAGCAGATGCTTAGGCATATAAACATTGCAACAAACTTAGCAACAGGCAAAACCCCTGCTAACCGCAAACCGAAATTTATTGAACGTACTCTGCTTAAGAGCTTAATACTCTGGGGCATGCCCGCACCAAAAGGTAAAGTGCAAACCACCGCTGAGCTGGATACTGTGATGAATAAAATTGAACCCGCAGACCTGAACGAGGAAAGAAATTCACTCAAACAAACCATGGAAGAATTCCTGCTATTCGGAGTTAAGAATGAATATCATCCGCACCCTGCATTTGGAAAAATGAACGGGAAGCAATGGAAGCGGCTTGTCTATCTGCATACTGACCACCACCTGAAACAGTTCGGAGTGTGAAACGTGAAACGTCAAACGTGAAAATATACAAGATCCAATTCCCCCTTTCGAAGGGGGCTAGGGGGATGATCACTCTCGTATTAGAATATTTATGATTATTTGTATGCAGTACTTGTCTATCAATGATAATTTCCCTGTTAATTGTAGAATCATCCCCCTAACCCCCTTCGAAAGGGGGAACTAAATCTCCGAAAAATAAAAAACCCGCCTGAATATTCCTGCGGGTTTAAATCTAACTTTTAAATTATCGTTACATCTCTGAGATTGCTTCGCTTTCCGGAAATCGAAGTTCGCTCTTACTTTATATACCTTATAAACTTTAAAAACCTTATGAACTAATATCGAGCTCGAAATTTAAGCGGTCAATCTTCCAATTCATATTTCTGTATAATCTATGGTATCCCCGCTTTCGCAGGAATGAGTTTTGTTAATACCGGTACATATCCGATTTATACGGTCCGTCAACTTCAACACCAATATACTTTGCCTGCTCTTCGGATAACTTCTCAAGATGAGCACCAACTTTGGCTAAATGCAGTCTTGCAACTTTCTCATCAAGATGTTTCGGAAGCACATAAACCTTGTTCTCATAATTTTCGCTGTGATTCCAAAGCTCTATCTGGGCAAGTATCTGGTTAGTGAATGAATTCGACATCACAAATGACGGATGTCCCATTGCACAACCAAGATTTACCAATCTTCCTTCAGCAAGTACTATTACTTCCTTGCCGTCGATATTATATAGGTCAACCTGCGGCTTGATTACGATTTTTGTATCGCCGTAATTTTCATTTATCCATGCCATATCAATCTCATGATCAAAATGCCCGATGTTGCAAACAATAGCTTTATCCTTCATTGCACGGAAATGTCTTTCGGTAATAATTTTTAAGTTGCCTGTTGCAGTTACAAATATATCTGCCATCTTAGCGGCTTCATCCATTGTAACAACCTGGTATCCATCCATAGCTGCCTGCAGTGCACAGATAGGGTCAATTTCAGTAATGAGCACGCGGCATCCGGCACCTCTTAATGACTGTGCTGAACCTTTTCCAACATCACCGTATCCTGCAACAACCGCAACCTTGCCTGCCATCATCACATCTGTCGCTCTTCTTATTGCATCAACCAATGATTCCTTGCATCCGTATTTATTATCAAACTTAGATTTTGTTACAGAGTCATTTACATTGATAGCCGGAAGCGGGAGCGTACCTGCCTTCATCCTGTCATATAATCTGTGAACACCTGTAGTTGTTTCTTCTGACAAACCTTTTATACCATGAACAAGCTCAGGATATTGGTCAAGAACCATGTTAGTCAAATCTCCGCCATCATCAAGAATCATATTCAGCGGCAGTTTATCCGGTCCGAAGAATAAGGTCTGTTCAATGCACCAGTCAAATTCTTTTTCATTCATGCCTTTCCATGCATACACGGAAATTCCTCTGGCGGCAATAGCAGCAGCAGCATGATCCTGTGTTGAAAAAATATTGCATGAAGACCATTTCACCTCTGCACCTAGATCAATTAATGTTTCAATTAATACAGCGGTCTGAATAGTCATGTGCAGGCATCCGGCAATTCTTGCTCCCTTTAAGGGCTTGCTGGTTTTATATTCTTCGCGGATAGCCATAAGTCCCGGCATTTCAGCTTCGGCAAGACGTATTTCTTTTCTTCCCCATTCAGCCAGCGATATATCTTTTACTTTGTAATCCTGTATCTTTGCTGCCTGTTCAATATTTTTGGTTGGCATTATATGTTCTCTCCTTGGATATATTTATTTAATTATTAATAGTCTATTTTCTTTGGGTTGACTCTTGTATCGTAAATATTCACAATTAATATATAGTCTTTAAAATATTGATACACCAATAAATTTTTCTCTGTAATTAACATCTTTTTTAAGCCTACTTTTTTCCTTGAAGTGATACCTGAATCGGGGAAACATTTCATCTGTTCAATTTTTTTATAAACTTTCCTCGAGAAATCATCAGCAATTTTTTCAGACCAATTTAATTTTAAATAATTAACAATTTCCTCAAATTTATCTGAAGCTTCTTTACTCCAGTTTACTTTTTCAGGCATTTACTTATGCGTTTCAATACTTCTTCATGGCTAACAAGGTTTTTTCCTTGTTCAGCATCTTTTAATATCAGTTCAATTTCTTTTTGTTCTTCAGTAGTAAAGTCATCCCAAAAATCATATTCATCTTTTCCAATATTTAATAAATTTTCAAATAATCTTCCATAAGAATTCAAAAATTTTCCTGACAATTGGATAACTTCAAGGGCTTGCGATCGTTTAACTGAAGGAAAGTCTATTAAAAATTCTTCCAGGGGTATACCGCTACCTATATGATCAAATAAAGTTTTTACAGGTACTCTTGTACCCATGAACACAGGTGTACCGCTCATAATTTCTTTATCAATGTTAATTAATTTCTGAATATCAGTTTGATTTTTATGAGCATAATATTTTCGTACTTGTTCTTTTACAGAATCGGTTTTCGTGATCCTTTCTCTGTTATGTACTATATAGGCAAGTAAAACCTCATACAGATCACTTAACTGTTCTTTATTTTGTATAGAATCAATTAACTCTTTTATATTTTCTTTAATCTCCGTTTTCGTCATCTTTCTTTTTTCTGCCTTTAGTTTTGGCTTTTGGCTTTTCATCTTCATCTTTTTTCACTTCTTTTTTTCCTGCTTTAAAATGCGTTTTCAACTGCTTTTCAAATGCATTGTAAGCTTCATCATCAAACAAACATAATACAACTTTCTCTAAAGTTGAATCTGTTTTTTCTGCTTTCTCGGCTTTAAGGTAATCAACTATAGCATTAGTGATAACCTTAGCAGATTCATCCAAAGGATAACCGAAAATCCCCGAACTGATTGCAGGCAATGCTATTGATTTCAGCTTTTTCTGTTCAGCAATATGCAAGCTGGCTTTAACGGCACTTTCCAGCTTTTCAGGCTCACCGGAATTTCCATCCTTATATCTTGGGCCTACAGCATGAATTACATGCTTCGCCTTTAAATGACCACCGGAGGTTATAACAGCACCTCCGGTTGGTACATTCCCAATTTTTTTTGATTCCTGCTGAATTACCATGCCGCCTCTTTTTACTATTGCGGCAGCTAAACCACCTCCGTGTATTAGATAGTTATTTGCAGGATTAACAATAGCTTCCACGTCTAATAATGTGATATCGCCCTTTACAAGTTCTATTAAGGTGTTACCGATTTTGTTTGACATAGCCGTTAATTTTGTTTTACAAACTCCCCAGTTGTTTGGTACAGAAAATTAAAGATACGTTTTAATGAGGTATCTTGTTACATCGATTACCACATAGCATACAACAAAACTTGCTATAAGTTGTTTAATAAGTGCTGGCTCCAATGATTTCCCTTTATAGTTATAAAATAATAACAGCAGGCATTGGAAGAATGGCATCTCCCAATGTCAACGGTTATTTGTTAATTGTAATTCCTAATTCTTTCAATTGTCTCCCGTCCACTTCCGAAGGAGAGCCGTCCATTAAGCTCACTGCATTAGTAGTCTTCGGAAATGCAATAAAATCTTTTATAGAAGTCTGACCTGCAATCAATGCAACAATTCTGTCAAACCCGAATGCAGCACCTCCATGAGGCGGTGCACCGTATTTAAATGCTTCAAGTAAAAATCCAAATTTCTCTTTTGCTTCCTCAACGGTGAGCCCTAATATCTTAAATACTTTTGATTGAATTTCACTCTTATGAATTCTTATGCTGCCTGAACCAAGCTCTGTACCGTTTAATACAAGGTCATAGCAATCTGCTCTTATTGCAAGAATATCATCTCTTACATCACTATCAAGGCTGGAAAGGAACTCATCCTTTGGTGATGTGAACATGTGATGCTCTGCAGCAAAGCTTTCGGTTTTCTCATCCCAGGCAAACAACGGGAAATCAATAACCCATTCAAATGCAAACTTATCTTTTATATCATCCTTAAGATAATCATCAGCAAGCTTAATTCTTAATTTACCGAGTGATTCGCACACTTTTTTCTTTTCACCTGTAAGAATAAATATTATATCACCGGTATTTGCTTCGAACTTATATAAAATAGCACTGAAATGTTCTTCAGTTAAAAACTTTTTAATAGATGAAGCGGCTTCATTTTGCTGTATTTTAATATATGCTAACCCGCCAAAGCCCAATTGTTTTACAAAATCCGTTATTTCATCAATTTTCTTGCGTGGTACTTCTTTTCCTTCAAGCTTAATGCCTGCTACTATACCGCCTGTCATTAATGCATCCTGGAAAACCTTGAATTCCGTTGTCTCAAGTTCATTAGTTAAATGAACAATCTTCATTCCATATCTTAAATCCGGCTTATCAATTCCATAATAGAAAATTGCATCATCATAAGGTATGCGGGGGAATGGGGTTACTAAATCAATACCTTTTGATTTTTTCCATATCTCTTTCATGCAACCTTCAACAATTTCAAATACATCTTCCTGTGTAATAAAGCTCATTTCAAGGTCAATTTGCGTAAATTCCGGCTGCCTGTCAGCACGCAGGTCTTCATCGCGGAAGCACTTGCATAGCTGAATATACCTGTCAAATCCCGCAACCATCAATATTTGCTTATATGTCTGCGGAGATTGCGGTAATGCGTAGAATTTCCCGTTATGTACCCTGGATGGGACAAGATAATCTCTTGCACCTTCGGGAGTGGATTTCATTAAAATTGGCGTTTCTATTTCTGCAAACCCGTTTTTATAAAAATACTCTCTTGTTATCTGGAGTATTTCATTTCTCAGCAATAAGTTATCCCTCAAATTTGCATTCCTGAGGTCAAGATACCTGTATTTCAATCGTAAATCTTCATTGGCAGATGCCTCGCCTCCGATTACAAATGGAGGAACTTCGGATCTGTTAAGTATTTCTATATTATTAACAAGTACTTCGATTTCTCCTGTTTTCATGGTTGGATTAGCGGAAGAACGCTTTTGTACATTTCCCGAAGCAGAAACTACAAATTCATTTCTTAGCTCTTTTGCGGTATTATAGCAACCGGCATTATCAGAGTTGAATGTAAGCTGTGTAACTCCATATCTATCACGCATATTAATGAAAATAACGCCGCCTAAATCCCTGACCTGATCAACCCAGCCGTTTAAGGAAACTTCTTTTCCTGTATCGGCAGAGGATAATTCGCCGCAAGTATGTGTTCTTTTCGTAAAATTCATATAGTAAGTGAATTACAAAGATAGTTTATAGCTATTTGTGAAACAATAACCAAAGGGGGTTATTAAACGGATTTATTTAAAATGAATTTTACTGCTTAATCCATAATATGCCATAAATTTTTCGAAACATTTTATATTGCGATTTATGCAAAATTTTTTAACCCGTTAAAAATGAGCAAAATTTGCCGCGAATTTTTGCAAAAACATGTTTCACGTGAAACAATTGTCTTACTAAAAATTGATTTTTAAAACAAAAATAGACATATGGGTAATAGATTTATCGTACCCATTTTACTTAACTTTTTTTGAAATGTGACTAGTATTTTGCGAAATTCTGCGTTAATCAACAATTATTTTTCCGGATAAATCACGTTAACTGTAATTATATAAGGAGTTAAGGGCTGTTTTTGGAATACGAAAAATATTTTGATAGTATAAAAATATAATATTTATATGAAAGATTTAAACCGGGCAAGATTGTGAACGCATTATATTAATATTGCGGAAAATGAGAGGATTACTAGTCAAGGACTTTTAGCAATTGTTGGTGAAGAATCCGCCTAGGCGGACAACAACGGTGAAAAAATAACCTGCAATCCTTTCTGCCTATGGCAGAAAAATAATCATAATTGCTTTCCATATCACGTTCTTTCGAGGTGAACTTATACTTGCTCTCATCCAGCTGCCAGCTTCTGCCTTCCATTGGATAACCCCAGCAATCGTAGTCCTTGGCATATACCAATGCATTGTCTTCATCAACTATTGCCCTGATTGAACCTAAATGGTCTTTTAAATAAAAGAACTTGCTGCCGTCTGCTTTAATCTTACCGAAGTTATCCGAACCCCATAGGTTCCACTGTATTATCGATGGTGGATTACCTGTTGTCCCATCATAGATTGCCATCTCCCAGCCTAAAGCATCTCTAACATAATATTCATCTGTTACAGTCTGCCATGTGCCGCGAGAAGGATTATCTGCTTCTTCTGCTGATGGAGGGGGATTCTGCCGAGTACCGCGTTTATCAATCTAGTTAAGATTGGAAAATATCACTTAGCATATAACGCTTCATAGTATTAATATACTATTTTACTGTTAGAAAAAATTTATAAAGAAAAGCCCTCCAGAACTGAGGGCTTTTAAAATAGAACACAAACCCGAATATATCTCTATTTAAACAAATTAATACCTTTAGATTTATAGCTATTTAATAAATCCAAATACTCAGAAGATGGAACAATAATTTGTTTTACAACTATATTAGAGTTAAATTCTATCGGCGTTACAGCAAGAGCATCTACATATAAATTTAATGTATCATTACTAAATTTATATAATAAATGATTTGCATCATTATAAACAAATTCCTTACTTTTATCAGGCTTAAATTCATTATTCGATGAATTAGAAACAACTATTACCATATTACCAGAAACTCCGCCCCATGCTTTTGACTTGAGATAAATACTTTCGTTAAACTTTACCGAATGTATTTCAGTAGTATTTACCACAGTGTTATAATCAGGAAAACTTACAAAAACATATATTATATATGATATAAGAGCTAGAAAGATAGCAAGAATGATAACAATTATTAATGTCTTTTTCATTTTCTTTTAATTTTATTTTTATTTAATATTGTCCCACCCTTTTTTCATCATGCGACCTGCATATTCAATTTCGCCATACCATGGTGGCCTGCCGTATGCTCTATTATCTAGTAGTATTTCAGCTGCATTTACACTATTGAAATAACCTTTATGCAAAGCACCTGCTAGTCTCATAAAAGTATCAAAAGAAATACTAAATTTCCAAAATGTACCGGTTGAAGCATTATATGCAGCTAAATAATTTCCTACAGACCTTGCTGTAGCGTATTTACCGTTAAGCAATGTTCCGGTAAAAACCTTAAAAGGAGCATATGATTCGTTTGATTTTATATCAAAATCTTTACCTGATTTAGAGTTTTCAGCGATCCATATCAGCTGCTTTTTTATGAAGTTCATTTACAGTATTATCCCATGTTTCTCCAAACATGATTTTACCAGAAGGTTTTTCAGTTTCTGGATTAATAAATTCATCCCAATATTCTGTAGTACCCATTATTTTACCGCCTGTTATTGGATTTGGGCCCATATCATTTATACCAACATCGTGCTTATAAACATTTAGATCATCGTCATCTTGAACTGCGTAAACATTACCCTCTCTATCTGTATGTGTAGATGTGCCATCGCGATCCAACAAATTTATTGAATTAGAGTTGGCATAAACGTAAGAACTCCAGCTAAAATATCTTTCTAATAGCGGTTCCACACTTCCCCATCTTCCAATCCTTGCATCATAATATCTTGCACCAAAATAATCATAATTGCTTTCTAAATCACGTTCTTTAGAGGTGAACTTATACTTGCTGTCATCCTGCTGCCAGCTTCTGCCTTCCATTGGGTAACCCCAGCAGTCGTAGACCCTGGCATATACCAATGCATTGTCTTCATCAACTATTGCCCTGATTGAACCAAGATGATCCTTTAAATAAAAGAATTTATTTCTCTAAATCAGATTTTAATGGTAAATATTACTACTTATTTTTATACAACCATATTTTTTGAATTATTTATGATTCAAGGAAAAAAGAGGCTGATCCATAAAGACAGCCTCTTTCAGTGTAACATTCAAATGTGCTATTGTGCTGTTTACAGATTCTGCAAGTTCATATACTATAATCAGAGTTAAAAGAAATGGGACCTGCTTGAATTCGTATTTCCATGCCACCTATAAATTCAAACATCAATTCGTTTATTTCATTATTTTCAGTATCAACATTAATACTGCCTAAGCACCCATCTTCACTAAAAGGTATTTCAGGATCTCTTGGCTTAACTTCAAGTAATGAAACAGTTTCAAAAATTAAAGCAATTTTACGTAATCTCTTATCTTGTAAGTCATTTTTTTTGACAAATAACTCTTCATCTATCAATGCGGAACGATTTAATAACCAATCACCGGGATATTGCCATACCAATGTCAGTTTCCTGGATTTTATATCATAAATAATATTAATAAAATCTGCATTATTATGTAGATCATATAAATAACCGTTGCTTTCTACAAAGACAGAAAGTTGTTCAAATGGCTTTAAATTAGTGAAATTCATAGATTAAATTTAAAAGTTTCGTTTAATATTTTTCACCGTTGTTGGTGTTCTGCACCAACAACCCATAAGATTGATGCTGATGAATACTTGTAATCTGTCATTTCCTCATACATCTTTGTTGTTGGTGAAGACAACTGCCATTGGCAGTCAAGCCAACAACGGCGGGAAAATATGCTGATTATTATTTGTAAATATTATCTGGGAACCATTCTGCTTTTGTAAATCCTAGTATTGTAAGCTCTTCATGATTAGCAGGCTCAAAAACTTTGGCTTTAGTAATAGGTACTAAGGTAATTGCATTTTCAATATTTTTCAGAAGTTCGACTTCTTTTTTATTAAAGTAATCAATTCTTTTATTTAAATCTGATATAACTATTGTGCCGAGTATAGATTTTGCTTGAAATTGATTTTTGAAAATGAAATATCCAATTGTATCGGTATTATTTGAGCACCAGAAATTTACCCCTTTTTCAAAAATCTTAGTATTTAAAGGTTCAAATAAAAAAGGTAATAATGTAATGTTTTTTTCTTTGTTTTTTTTATAGTCTGATAAAAATTGACAAAATACCGAGTCTTTTTCTGAAATAACAGGTTCTTCATAGTTAATAAATTCAGAAGGATCACCCTTGAAACAACGACTTGATTCCAACAAAATAGTTGGATAGAAATATATCTTAGCAGTATTCTCAATATCAGATATATTATTTACCCAATAAATATTACAAAAATAATATTTATTGTTTACGGGAAAATAACCAGAATATGGATGTTTATAGATTTTGAAAATTAAGTAACCGCTGAAATTTACAGTATCTTTATTAATAATTACTTCATCTTTAAAGAAATGTTCTTCAGAGCTAATAAATTTATATTGTCCATTGGTCTGGCAAATGCAAAACGTGTACATTAGCATTAATGTAAAAACAAACATAAATTTAAACAATTTCATTTTACGGCTTCTACCATATTAGTTTTTACTGTTTGATTTTTTTCATACGAGACTTTTTACGCCTTTGTTGTCCACCTCCTGTAAACAGGACAGGCAGGCGTATTATGCATCAAAAACCCATAAGATTGATGCTGATGAATACTTGTAATCTGTCATTTCCTCATACATCTTTGTTGTTGGTGAAGACAACTGCCATTGGCAGTCAAGCCAACAACGGCGAAATATTAAAAAAACTAAAGCCATCTCAACTAAAGAAAAAAGAGTATATCCTTTTAAGACAGCCTCTTTTCTAAACATCTACTTAATTAATTTCCATAATAATACCAATGACCTTCAATTTTGATAATTTCATGTGACTCAGGATAATTTGGCTTTTTATATTCATTTATTGAATAAATTAAACCTTTTATACCTTTAAAGTATATTACCAGGTTTGTATCAGGAATGCCTTTTTGAATACCAGACAGCTCATTTGTTGTTAAAAAAATGCGGAACTCATTAAATAATTCTTTTGAGATTTTACATGTATCTAAAAATTCCGAAAGACTCATTGTTATAAATACATTATCAGTAGACAAATCCCTGCTTCTCTTTTTAACAAATATTTTTGAGTAATCTTGTCTCCAAAATTCCTCTTCGTTTTTTGCGTAGGAACCTTCAATTTGCAGATTTTGTATATTTGTATGACGTCGTCCTAATGTTCCCATTTCATATTCTATTCTGTAACCATAATCTCTGCGAATAATTGTAAATGGAGTTGGTAAATTTATGAATTTGTCTTTAATTAACTCAAATGATTCTTTATTAGAATAAAATTTGTCCAGAACTTCTTTCTTTGAATCAGAGCAAGATGTAATTAATAAAAGAAAAATTATAACTAATGATAAGCAAATCTTGCTTAACATTTTTAAAACCTCCTGGTTTTTAAAATTTATCGACGTTCCTGCCACCTTTGTATATATAATTTTGATGCAACATGTTCCCAACCCATACCAATTGCATTTTGTTCGTTAATTTGATCAGGTTTTGCAAAATAATCATCCGAATAAGGATGAACAGTAGCTTGCATTCTTTTCGACATGTCAGCAAATAACTTAGTAGTCCATATAGCGAAACCTAAGTAATACATAGCAGCTCCCCAAATAGCATTTCCAGCTTCCTGATAATTTAATATTTTACCTTCAAATAAATAGAGACCGAATTTAGATAATTGCCGTTTCTGGTCCATTTTTCCAGAGCTTGATTCATTGGGCGATTCTGCATATGCATATAGGAATTCATTTCTTATTACTCCGTTGTTGTCCGCCTAGGTGGATTATGCACCAACAACCATAAGATTGATGCTGATGAATACTTGTAATCTGTCATTTCCTTATACATCTTTGTTGTTGGTGAAGACAACAGCCATTGGCAGTCAAGCCAACAACGGCGAAAAATTCAAATTATTGTTATTTAATCCTAAGAAACAAATTAACGGGGAACCACTTCGATTTTGTAAATCCAGCATCAACCAATATTGATTCTTTTACAGGTTCAAATAAATAAGCTCTGCTAACTGGTAAAAAAAATAATAAGTCCCTTTCATATACTCTACCTCCATGTCTTATTTCGTAATATGCATCATATTTAAGGATTGCTGTATAAAAAGAACATCTGAATATAAAATATGAAACAGAATCACTGTCATATTTCCACAAATATGCATCAGGTCTTTCAAATATTTTTGTTCTTAACTTATTCATCAGGAAATATCTTTCTATCGGTTTATCATTCATGTGCATGACATTATAATCTCTGACATATAAATATTTTTCATAAAATCTTTTGAACCTGTAATATTCTTCATACTTATCACTTGGTATTTTGACACTTACATGCCCGGTATCATATTGCATTCCTTCCAAATCAGCATAATAATAATCAAGGAATGTAGAGTTAAAATACCTTCTTTTATTTATTGCTTTTAAATCAGTCAAGCTATCTAACAAATAAATATCAAATTGATAATATGTATAATCAAAATGATGAAATTTAACATCTTTAGACTTGTGTGCTTCAAATACGATGTAATTATCAAAATATAATGAATCATTTATCAAAGTAATATCAGAGCTTGGGATGTAAGTTGTAAAGCCCACCATTTTAAAATTAGTATCATTCTCATTCTTTATATGTGAATATATAGTTGGTGTTATAAAAGTAATTAAATAGGTTAATAATATAATATGTTTCATTTTGAATATTTTATTATTTTTGGTCTTTGATTCCATAAGCACCATTAACCATTTGCCAATTATTAGACATATTCAGTTTACTCCGTTGTTGTCCGCCTAGGCGGATTATGCACCAACAACAGCGGGAAAATGTTTTTCAATTTTGGAATTTGTTATTTTACAACATAAATTCCCTCAATATCTTTAGATGAAAAAACTTCAATTTTTATTTTCCCATTTGACCATAAAAGTTTATTATTCACATAAACATCAGGATTTGTTTGGGAAATCCGACCTTTTAATGTGGCTGCTACCTGTGCTTTGATTACGTTTAAATGAAAACAATATGTTTCACCGGAAATTATTGGCTGAGATGCTGATTTTGGTTGTTCTTTTTTTGATAATATGTAGTTTGTATTTTTTGATTTATCTAAAATACTTATCAAGAAGTATTCATTAAAAAACATAGAATCAATGGCTGTTACTGTATAACAACCTTCATTATCTATTTTAGAAGAAGAACATCCAAAGAGCATTGAAAAAATCAAAATAAATAGGATTTTAAACTTATTCATTGTCAAAAAGTTTATAAGATTTATCTGTTTATTTATTGTATAACGTAACATTTGAAAGCTTCATTAAGGTCATAGTTTCCCGCTGTTGTTGTCCGCCTCCTGTAATCAGTCCGTCCCCTGTCAACACAGTGAAAGCAGGCGGAAAGCAGGCGGACTGACACTGCATTTCAAGACAAATTACTTATCTTCATTAATCTTTGTTGTTTATTTCAACAATTAAATAACCTTCTTCATCATAAGCACCAATTATTATCAACGAAATATTATTTATTATTGATTGGATATCTTTTTCATTAACCGTATTACTTAACATTCTACTTTCGGTATCAGCTGAGAATTTTGTAATAAAACCAATGAATGGATAAGAACCCGTAAATTTAAACGTTAATTGAATGCATTCGAACATTTCCAAATGCTTAAATAAAATATGAAATACAATATCCTTATAATAAAATACTTTTGTAATG
>Ga0105092_10000507_pt1 | contig 20289 bp, 16 predicted proteins | sample PPLLak2March2015_FD_87021 | JGI IMG/M metagenome (GOLD analysis project Ga0105092, IMG submission 87021) | Freshwater sediment microbial communities from Prairie Pothole Lake near Jamestown, North Dakota, USA - PPLs Lake P7 Core (1) Depth... | ecosystem: Environmental > Aquatic > Freshwater >... | reverse complement strand
AGAACGAGAACGGGAAGCGTAGTCGGCGGTGTTCCGAGGTCCGACAGAGCCGCAAGCGCAGCGTTTTTTGCGGACCGTCAGCGGACGGGTAGCGCGTCGGATGCGTGCCTCCAGCACAAGACAATCTTGCTTCCAGCACGCATCCGACGCGCTACCCGTCCGCTGACGGTCCGCCAAAAACGCTGCGCTTGCGGCTCTGTCCGGCCTCGGAACAGCGCCTCGTGCGGCGCCCGGCGCCGGATCACAGCCATCCCTGCTCTGCTTCTTGCGCTAAACGCGCCCTTCCTCCTACGATAGCCGTCGCACCCGGAGAAGTACTACATGGCACGCTGGAGCTTGTCTTTTGTCCTTTTCTTTCTGATTCCATCCTTCACAACCGTTCGAGCCGAATGGGTCCCTCTGGGCGCACCCGAAGGAGGCCGGATCAATCAAATCGCGGTCGTTCCCGGTTCCCCCGGCACAGCTTACGCGGCGACCGGATCAGGCCTTTTCAAGACAACCGATTCGGGAACCAGCTGGAGAGTGGCTGGACCGGCCAGTGAAGTTGAATCAGTCGCCGTCGATCCCATTCACACGGATACCGTATATGCGAGCGATCTATATACCGGGTTCTGGAAAAGCACCGACGGGGGCGATCGCTGGACTTTTTCTGACAGCCTTCGGGCCGCCCTGTTTCTCGCTCCGCATCCGGTACAAGCTAACACGCTCCTGGCGCTCACGCGGGATGCGATCGTTCGAAGTACCGACGGAGGAGCGAGCTGGGATACCGTCCACTGGGAAGGCTATAACGCGAATCAGTTCCTGACACTATCTTTCAGCCCCGTCGCCCCCCATTATGCATACGCGACCACGAATGGCCAGGGCATCTACAGAAGCACCGACGGGGGAGTGGTGTGGGCAAGGGCCGTTTCGCCTACCCGTTTCCCGCAGTCCCTCGCGGTTGACCCTGTGGAGCCCGCCTGGGTCTACTCCGGCGACGTTAGCGCCATCCGGCGCAGTACGGATGCCGGTCAAACATGGACGGGCTACCTCCTCAACAAGGATGTCCGGCAGATATTTGACCTCCTGGCCGTCCCGGGGCATCCCGGCTCGCTGTATGCCACTACTGATCTGGGCGTTTTCAGGAGCCCCGATCACGGCGCGCATTGGGAATCAGTTGCGGGAGGCTTGCCGCCTCCGCTGGAACCCTGCCGCCTGGCTGCTCCGCCCGGAGGCCAGGTCATTTACGTGGGCTCTTACGGCCTCGGAATTTACCGGAGCACCGACGGCGGGGCCCAGTGGAACCGGGTCAACTCGGGGCTGCGCGCCTTGGCCGTCCAGGCCGTTCTCCAAAACGGCGGAGCCGGCTTGTATGTGGGAACCAGGTACGGAGGAGTGTATCGGAGCACTGATAACGGGCGCCATTGGAACGAGATGAACCGAGGGCTGAACCTCAACCCTCTGCGCTACTTCGCACGCGACGTCCGCAGTCTGGTGTCTGACCCAGTGAATCGTCTGACCATTTATGCCGGGACCTACGAGGGAATCTTCAAAAGCACCGATGGGGGCGAAAATTGGGCTTTTTCGGGGAACGGGATGCCGAACCTCCCGCACGTGACGGCCATTGTCACGGATCGGAAAGACTCCAGGATCCTAAACGCGGGCAGTGAAGTGGGTCTTTTCAGAACGATGGACGGAGGGGACAACTGGACCCAGGCTAAAGACGCGACCGGGGCGCCGTTGGGCCGAATTACTGCTCTGACGGTGAATCCAACCGCACCTTACGAGATCTATGCGGGAGACGGCCGAACGCTCTACAAAAGCGCTGATAGCGGTGCGACCTGGCAATCCGTTTACACCCCGATTTATATCGACTCGATAGCCATCGACCCGCGCTCGCCGGGCATCATCTACGCGGGTGTCGACCAGGGCCTGCAAAAGTCGACAGATGGGGGGAAAACCTGGGCGAACTTTCCCGTGCAAGGGCTCTCGAACCTCGCCTCGATCGCCCAACTGGCTTTCGACCCTGTTGATCCTGGTACCCTCTTCGCAGCGGTAAATCCCGACGGAGGGATCTACAGGAGCACCGACGGTGGGATGACATGGTCGCCCTTTAACGTCGGGCTGCGGAACCTACGCTTCTCTACAGTTGCGGCCGAAGGGCGCCGAATCTACGCGGGCACGGCAAATGGCCTTTACGTTCTCAGGCCGGACCGCACCCCGGTTCGACGGGCAGGGCCTTCTGGACGCTGATCCGCAACACGAACGACCACGGACCGAAACCGAGATCATGAATGTCCGCGTCAGTCCGGCTAGTCCGTGTTCGTCCGTTTTGTCCGTGTTCGTGCCAGTTATTCCACGGTCGTTACCTTCTGCAGAAGGCCGAAGCGACCGGCTTCCCGTACCCTCAACGCGGCCAGGGCCAGGGAGAGCATCTGCACCGGCAGCATTTCCAGGATTGGGCGCATAGCCTCTCGCGAATCAAGAAGGCGACATTCCTGGTTCGAGTCAGAAGCGGAGACGAGCGCCGCACGTCCGCCAGCGGCGCGGATATCTTCCACCAGGCGCCGGTTCAGAGCGGCTGTGACCGAATCCCCCTCCATCACCAGCACAAAGATGTGATCGCTCAGAGTTTCGAACGGGCCATGTCGGAAAGCCGCACTACTCATTCCCTCGGCGGGGACGTGGGTTGATTCTTTGAGGATCAATCCCCCGGTTTCCGCCGTCGCCAGGGAGCGCCCTCGCCCCACGACGAAAACCTGGCCTACCCCTTCCAGCGACCGAGCGAACGCCTCCACGTGCGATTCCCATTTTCGGAGATAGTTCTCAGTTGCGGTAGCCGCTTCACCCAACACGGCCCGCGTTTCATCCGCATCCCCGCCCACTAAAACGGCACCCAGCCATTCGAGCGCCAGCAGCGTCGCCAGGTAAGTCTTGCACGAGACGGAGACTTCCTCCCCGGCTCTCATCATGACGAGGCCCTCGGACTGGACCGCCAGCGGGGAAGTCTCGTCATTGGTCACTCCGAGCAGCCGTGAACGCCGATCCTTGGAGAGTTCCAGCAGACGGACGATTTCGATGCTCCGGCCGGATTGGGAGACCGCCACCAGAAGGGTGTTCTTGTTCATCGCCCCCATCTGGTAATGCACCAGCTCGGCTGTTTCGACGTGGAGGGAGGGCAAGCCCGCGGACAGGAGCTGAAGATGCAGGGGGTACAGGGCATGGAAGGAGCTCCCCATGCCGGTCAGCACGATCCGGTCGAACCGCGCCGCGTTCCCATCCAGTCCCTGAAGCTGGTCTCGGCCCAAACCCTCGAGCGTTTTCCGCAATGCTTCCGGCTGCTGCAGTATGTCCCTGATGTACGGTCCCTTGATGATCTTGAAGTCAGATGGCATTTAACTCCTCCGCTGAGGAATATCATCCCACGAACCACCACGGACGGACACGGGCGGACACGGACCGATCATCAGCGGCTGGTCACGCTGGCGGTCGCTGCCTTCAGCCCGGGGCTTGCGGCTTTCACTTGAATCGATCCCCCCCTGCCCTCGTTGGTCCGCACGATCAGCATCGCCTTCCCGAAAAACAGCGGAACCGAATTCGAGTCGAACTCGTGTGGAAAATGGTGATCACCATTCCCTACCCCCGCAATTGAGGCCGGGCCGCTCACGTCGAAGGTCACCGCATTCATGGTCAAGGGACAGAGGTTACCGTCCTTGTCAACCGCCTCGACAAACAGGTAACACAGATCCTCGCCGCCAGCCGAAAGGAGCTTACGGTCGGCTGTCAGGCGCAATCCGACCGGCTCTGAGGCAGTACGGACGACGGCCGTCCCGATCTCCTTCCCGGCTCGATAAGCCACCGCCTTTACTTCACCCGGCTGGTAGACAGTATCTTCCCAGCGCAGCCGGTAGCGGTCCATGACGTTAGTCGCCTGCGGGTCTTTCGATTTTCTGCCGACTGACTTTCCGTTGACGAACAACTCGGCCGAATCGCCGTTGGTGTAGACGTAGAGAGGAACTTCTTTCCCCACCCGATCGGCCCAGTTCCAGTGCGGAAGAATGTGGACCGTGGTCTTTTCCGGCGCCCAATAAGAACGATAGAGGAAGAAGCGGTCTTTGGGGATTCCGACCAGATCGACGATCCCAAAGGAACTTATGCGCGATTCTTCGGCCTTTGTGAGTTTCCGCTTCTTGAAGCTTCCCCATCCCTCGGCGATAAAGGGAACCGGCTCGCCCAGGTAATCGAAGCCGGTCCAGACGAACTCGCCGGCGACGAACCGGTCGCGTTCCATCAGCGCAAACTCGGTATCAGCGAGATCCGCCCAGGTCGCCGCGTTGTGATCGTAGGAAGTTGTCCTCACCTCGGCTGAATAGTCATCCTTGTTCTTCGGGTGCGGCAGTTCATAGTAGCCGCGCGTGCTGTACGCAGAGGCCGATTCGCTATAGACGATCGGCAGCTTAGGCCGACGTTCGCGCGAGATGGCGTAGCGGCGCTGGTAGTTCCAGCCGGCCACGTCCAGGGAATCGTCGAGCGGGGTTCGCGCCGATTCGGGGATCGCGTGCCCCAGTGTCACCGGACGCGTGGGATCCAGTTCCTTGAAGTACTCGACCATATGACGCAGAAGGCCGGGCGAATCGGGCAGCTTGCCCCCCTCCAGATCCCAGACCTCGTTGCCGGCGCTCCAGATGACAACCGACGGATGATTGCGGTCGCGGCGGACGAAATTCTCGACCTGCTTCCGGTTGTGTTCAAGGATCGGGACTTCCGGCTGACGGGTCGACGTTCCGTCCCACTTGTCAAAAGCTTCGTCCCAGACAACAATGCCCAGTCGGTCGCACAGGTCGAGGACTTCAGGGGCGGGCGGGTTGTGACTGGTTCGAAGGGCGTTCACCCCCATGTCCTTCATGATTTCCAGCTGGCGCTCCATTGCGCGGGTGAAAAAAGCGGCCCCCAACGGACCGTGGTCGTGATGTAAATTCACTCCCTTGAACTGCAGGCGCCGGCCATTCAGTTGAAAACCGTCATCCGCGGTGAACTGGAAGGTTCGGATTCCGAACGTCGTTTCGCTGGAATCCACCAGCTTGCCGGCGATCAGCACACGGTTGATTACCTTGTAAAGCCGCGGATTCTCGACATCCCAGCGGAGAGGCTTAGACACCTGGAAGGTCTTGTCAAACTCATGTGCCCCTTTGGCCGCGATTTCGGCAGGCAATGACTGTTTGGACAGCTGCTTGCCGGCCGGATCCACCAGCACCGTTTCTAGTTGCACGGCAGCAGCGGCAGCATTGCGATTCTCGACCGAGGTTTGGACCCGCACAGACGCCGCATCGTCGGTCACAGTGGGAGTTGTGACGAAAGTCCCCCAATGCGCAATGCTGATCGGCTCGGACACAACCAGCTGAACTTTCCGGTAAATGCCGGCTCCCGGATACCACCGGGAATGGTGTTTACGAGTATCGACATGCACCGCCACAACGTTCGATTGGCCGAAGCGCACAAACTCGGTCGCGTCCACGCGGAACGACATGTAACCGTAGTCCCAGCTCCCGGCCTTGCGGCCGTTCACGAAGACAGTCGGCATAGCCATAACGCCGTCGAAATCAAGGTAAACCCGCTTGCCGGCCTGATCTTGAGCGAGCGAGAAATGCTTGCGATACCAGCCCTCCCCACGCCATGGGAGTTTCCCGGTGTGGCCGTCGCCCTCCGGCTCATATGGACCGCTGATGGCCCAGTCGTGCGGCAACCGGACTGGTGCCCAGGATTTGTCATCAAAATCGACCGCCTCCGCCCCCGTCTGGGCGCCCTTCGAAAACTTCCAGTCTCGGTTGAAATTTTCTACGGTTGCGGCGACTGCAGATACGAAAACAGAAAGAAATATGCCGCAGAAGAGACGTGTTTTCATATGAGCCGGAATAGTAGCACGAAGGCGCAAATGGCCTGAACTTCCGCTTCTCCGGCTCCATCAAAATGGTCGAAAGGAGTGTGTGATGAAGAGGTACTTCCTTTTGTTCGTGTTCCTGCTCATCGTCCTCGCATCCCCTGCCCTGGCTGATGGAAGAAGGGGCCGTGACCAGAACGGGGGCCACGGCGGCCACGGGTATAACAAGCATTACGGGAAGTGGGATAAACACGGGTACAACAGGTCGAGACACGGGTACTACCCGCGCCGCCCCCCGGCGTACGGGTACTACCGAGCCTACCCCGTTCCCGTCTATCCGGCTTATCCTCCACCGCCGGTATACGGTTACTATCCGGCTTGCCCGTATCCCGCACCCTACCCGGCTTATGGGCCGCATTACGGGCCCAGAGTGCGTGGGCGAATCGGCGTTGATATCATCTTCTAGACACTCTCGGGCCGGACAGGTCACTGTCCGGCCCTAACGCCCATAGTAAGTGCTCAGGCAATTATCCATGGCCCAGGACGCGCGGGCGCCCGTTTCGCCGGTCGATTCGCACTTTCCACGTCCGAGCAGATCGTCCACGATGGTCTGGATCAGCGGCTGATGGACGTGCGGAGGATTGCGGATTTCGAAGACCGTTTCTTCTCCGCCGGACTTGAGCAGAATATCCCCGTCCGTGAAGACCGGTGTACGGACCTCACCCGACGAGCCGGTCAGAATGATCGCGTCTTCCCAGCGGTCCGCGTTGAAATTCCAGATCCCGTGACCAACCGCTCCCGACTCGAACTCAAAACACGCCGCTGTCACATCCTCCGCCTGGTAGCTGCCGCCCGTATTAGCGGCGAATCCAGCCACCCGGGCAATAGGTCCGGCTAAAAAATCGAGAAGGTCCAGTCCGTGCGAAGCCAGATCCATAAACAGCCCCGAACCGGCGATCGAGGGGTCGAAGCGCCAACCCTGGGCCGCTTCCCTCGTGACCAGCTGGTCGTACTGCAGGATGTGAACCGAAGTCAGCCGGCCAACGGCTCCGGCGTGCAACAACTCCCGGACTTTGAGAAAGCGGGGAAGCGCCCGCCGGTAATAGGCCACGAACAGAGGTGTTTCAGCCCGCCGGAAAGCGTCGACAAGAGTAAGACACTGCCTATGGTTCATGGCCATCGGCTTTTCCATCAGGCAGGGTTTGCGAGCGGCGGCGACGGCGAGCCCCAACTCGCAGTGGGAAGACGGGGGAGTCGCGACGTAGACGGCGTCGACGTCGGGATCGCGGATCAGGTCCTCGGCCCGGTCATAGAATTTCGGGACGCCGTGACGCTCGGCGTAATCGGCCGCCTTCTCCCGATCCCGTCGCATAACGGCCACGAGGGTCGAATTCGCTGCGTTCTGGAACCCCGGCCCGCTCTTGACCTCAGTGACATTCCCACAACCGACAATCCCCCACCGCACCTGTTCGCGCATAGTTACATTTTACGTGGGGATCCATCCACGAATTACAGGAATCAATTCGTGTTACAACCGTAACACTTGATCGCGCCGCGCGTGCAAGTTTGGTTCTGCGCGGCTGTAATTAGTAGTGATATTTGATTTTGGTTCAATTTCTTTCAACCGGCTTTTGTCAGATGTTCGAGCGTGGCGGCACGCGCGCTCTGAAGTGTGCTGATCAGAATATCGAATACTGGGTATCTCCTTGACTCAAGTAGCCCCTATATCTTGTGGCCAGCCCGCTGATCGGGAGTGCGGGCACCCGCTGGGAGCGCAGGCGTCTCGCCTGCACTGGGGCAAGGGGCGTCCCGCCCCGTCCAGCGACGCGAGCACCATCGATCTTCCTGACTTCGCTGGACGGGGCGGAACGCCCCTTGCCCCAGTGCAGGCGAGACGCCTGCGCTCCCAGGGTCAGTTCGCCAACTGCCCTATCGCCTCCTGGACCTGCTGCTTGAAGGCTGGGTCATCCGAGGACTCGACCAGCTTCAACATGGCGGTCCGGGCACGGGCCGGTTCCTGACGGGCAAGCGACTGCGCCACCCGGAAGTAGGCAGCCTGGGCTTCGTTTTTTACGTCCTTGTCGGCGAGGTGCGGTTCAATCAGATCCAGCACGGCAGCCGACGGTACGCCTCCCAGTGCTCCCAGGACCAGTTTTTTCTCCTCGGTTCTTTCGGCCAGCGTGACCGCCTCACGCAACATGGCGATCCTTTCCTCCGGGTTCCGGCCTTGCCCGGCACTGGCTAGCCGCACATACCCTCTTAGGCCAAGGACTCGATGGGCGGGGTTCGAGGAGCTCCTGGCCAGCTTGGCAAGCTCGCCGGACGTGGTCTGGTCTCCCCAGTCCGATAGCGCCCTTACAGCAGTATCCTGCACGGTGGGATCGCTGTCGGAGAGTGCTGCCCGGATCGTAGCGAACGCCTTCTCCCCACCGACTCGACCCATGGCTCTCAGTAAAGAGGAACGTTGCCTCGAATCCGCTCCACTAAAGGCGTCGGTTAGCGGCTGCAGGCGGCTGGCTTCGGGCAGTGTGATCGCCACCGCCTGAATCGCCTGTTCGGCCGCCTGTTGCTCTCGGACGTCGCTGACTTTCAGGAGCGCCGAGACGAGGCGGGGGAGACTGGCGGGCTCGGCGACAAGCCCGACCGTGCGCCAGGCTTCAATGCGAACCCGAACGCTGCCATCTCCGAGTGCCTGGAAAGCGAGCGCCGATGTGCCCGGAAACCGCCGAGCGGCTAAGGTTTTCAGGGCCAGGGCTCGGTACCCGACATCCGCGTGCCTCAGGAAGCCGGCAACTGTGTCGTTCACCGCTGACCCACGCACGAATCGGAGGCTATCGACTGCCGTTTGGCCCACCGGGTCAGGAACTTTGGAAGCTTTGAAGAGTGTTTCGATAGTGCTGTTGTCGCCCAGTTTCCCCAGTGCCTCAAGTGCAGCAAGTTGCACGCTGCCCTCGGATGATTCGGCTAGCTTCCGCACCTCAGGCAGGGCCAACGGATCGCCGCGTACGGCTAGGGCGGTAATCAGGAAGACCTGAGTATCCGGCCGCAAACCCGCCATGGCTTTCGAAACCTGCTCGGTCACGCTCGGGCCGGGAAGCTCGTTGACCAGGCGGGCAGCCGCCTCCCGCAAGTCCCGCTCTTCGCTTTTCAGAGCGTCCAGCATCAGGGGAAGGGCCGCTTCCCGCTGCACGGCAACCACGCCCCTCAGGGCTCCGGCCCTGGCGACAGGCCCGCTACCCGGTTCTCTCAAGATCTCCTGATACATCCCTTCCGCCTTGGCAGCTCCACCCTCTCTCGAGAGAGAGTCGGCGCATCGCAAATAGGCGTCGGCTTTGCTCGGCTGCAGACTTTGGGGAACGGCACTTTCCTTAATCGCCTTGGCCGCCGGCTCGCCTCCGATTCGCCCCAATGCTCCCAGGGCGGCTTCCACCAGAGCCGGATCCGGATTTTTAACGAGGCCTGCCAGAAGGGGTACGGACTCCCGATCCCGGCGATCACCCACTGAGTTGACGAAGCCCAACTGAGCGGGACCCTTTGCCGTCGTCAAGGCGTGGCGAAAAGCCTTGTCGACCGCGGGACAGGGGAGACTTTGGAGTGCCCCTCGAGCGGCATCCCGCAGTTCCTCGTTGGTCAGGAGCGCCCTTAACTTCGCCACGCTCCCGCAAGAGCCGATGCTCGCCACCAGGCGACAAATCGACTCCTTGGCTGCAACCGTGGCCTGTGATGACTTCAGTGCCGCCAGAAGCTGCCGCTCGATCTCCACACGTTGGGTGGCGTTTGCCTCTCGAATCCGGTTTTCGATCGTCCAAACCGCCTCACGGCTCTTCCCGTGGTCGAAACTCAGGAGGTTTTTATAGACGTCGCCGTCTGCGACGCTATAACCAAAAGTAAAAAAAAGGCAGAAGAAGACGCTTGTGAATCGTCCGATCACGATAACCCTCCATCGATTGTTGATTGATGAGTTCAGGGTTCAGGGTTCAGGGTTCTGAGTTCTCGGTTCTGGGTTCTCGGTTCAAGGTTCTGGCTTCAGAGCTTCGCTTTTGAACCCCGAACCCCGAACCCCGAACCCCGAACCCCGAACCCCGAACCCCGAACCCCGAACCCCGAACCTTCTCAATCATCAATCATCAATTTCTACAGGTGCCAGGGGCTTCGCATCGCCCGGCAGAGCAGTCCTTGGGCGGTGGAATCCGAGATAATCTCTTCCTTTTCGGGATCCCACTTTATTTTCCGGCCAAGCTGCATCGACATGTTCAAGAGATGGCAGATCGTGGCGGTGTGATAGCCCACCTCGACCGGCGCCATCGGCTTTTTCCTCGTGAGGACTGAGTTCAGGAAGTCACGGTGATGACCCGGGCTGCGTCCGAGCTGAATTTCGTCGGGTCCGACGATTTCTCTCAACAAGGACTTCGGCTCGGCTTCCAGGTTACCGCCGTGAATGTGAATGAAAATCCACCCGTCCGTCCCTTCAAACTTCAGGCCGCGGGGCGTGGCAGTCGTTCCGATCATGCGGACGCCATTCGCGTACTTGCACTCGAACTTGTAGTTGAAGAAAGCATTGTAGAGGTCTCCGGGCGGGACTTCTCCTCGGCCATCCAGTTCAATCGGGGTGGTCTCGTCGGTGCCGTTCCCCAGTTGTGCCAGATCGATGATGTGGGCGCCCCGATCGGTCATCTCACCCCCGCCGTAATCCAGGATGAACCGCCATCTGAAATGACAACGCTTGGGAGTGTATGGAACCCAGGGAGTGTGGCCCAGCCACATGTTGTAATCGAGTACTTCCGGCACAGGCTCTGGCAGGTGCGGGCCGACGTCCTGCTGAACTTCGATATGGTGCGGGTCGTTGCAGGGGAGGTTGATCCAGATCGTGTGCAGCTTGCCAATCCGCCCATTACGGACCAGTTCACACGCGTACCGGGCGTTCGGGCGAGAGCGCTCGTGGCTCCCTGTCTGCAAAACCCGGCCATAGCGACGGACAGTCTCATAGAGAGCGCGCCCCTCCGCGATAGTATTCGTCAACGGTTTCTCGCAGTAGATGTCCTTTCCGGCTTTCGCAGCGGCTATGGCGATAAGGCCATGCCACTGGTCCGGAGTGCAGACTGTCACGGCGTCGATATCGTCTCGCGCAATCAACTCCCGGAAGTCGTTATAGGTCTTGCAGTCCTGGTTGGCATACTTCTCGTTGATGGCCAGGCGAGCCTTCTCCAGATGTTCCTTGTCAACGTCGCAAGCGGCTATCACTTGGGCATCGGGCTCCGACATGAAGGCTTTCATGTTGAACGTGCCCTGTCCGCCTACCCCGATGCAGCCCATAACGATCCGGTTGCTGGGTGCCGTCGTCCCATTCAACCCGAGAGCCGATCCCGGAACGATGGCCGGGAAACTCGAAGCGGCCGCCACAGTTGAAACAGCCTTGATGAATTCTCTTCTACGGATGCTCTTCATAGGGCCTCTCCCTTTGTCCTTCCTGATTTCACCTTAAATCTTAACGCGGGTTTGGTGTGATAGCCACAAGGACCTCAAGGACCTCAAGGACCTCAACGAGCTCAACGACCTCCAAGACCAGGCATCTACTCGGTCCTTGAGGTCGTTGAGGTCTTTGTGGTCTTTTCATAGGCGCAGATATACGGCGCGGTCACGACAAAGAGCAGCAAAAAGAGAATCTCGGAGTCGCCGAAGTTGTATTCGAAAAGACCGGCCGCGAGAAAGGCCAGAAGGCTCGCCAGCGCCCCGATGGAGGTCGCAAAAAGCTGACGGTCCTCCGCCTGGCGTGCCTTCCTCAGGAACCGGACGTGATCCCAGGCGAGTTTCAGCCAGATGGAAAACCAAGCCGCCAGACCCAACAGCCCCATCTCTGCAGCGACCTGAACCGCGTTGTTGTGCAGGTGCTGATAGGCCCAGTCGGGGAACTCGTTGCTGACGCGATAATGTCGAAAAGTGCGGGGTACCATTCGGGGGCCGATCCCCATGTAGGGATGGGACCGAACGACGTTCAACCCGGTTCTCCACAACTCCACCCTCACCCGGTTCGTCGTGTCGGCCGGGTCAAAGCTGGACTTGACCCTCTCGCTGAGCCTTTCGGGGAGCACCGCCCACGCGACGACGATGAGCAGAATACCGACCAGCGCCAGCCGGTAAGTCCTGACTGCGCCGATGAGGAGGAGGCCGAGACCGGCGCCCACCCAAGCGCTGCGAGTCATACTGAGGACCAAGACGAACAAGAGGAGCGGCAAGAGGGCGGCCCAAAGCCAGACATGTCGATTAGCGCGTGCCCATGCGGCGCGCAGGCTTCCCCAAGGAGGAAACAGGCTGACCAGAAAGGCCGCCAGCATTATAGACACGATCATCATCTGTCCCCCGAAGGTCATCCAGTGACTCATGAATCCGGTGACTCGGTCGAGGAGCTCGACTTTACGTAGAACGAAATACTGGTAGGTTCCGATGCACCCGCTCACCGCGGCCGCGACAAAGACCCCCCACGTTGTGAGCTTCACCCAGCGGCGGTCAAAGTAATTGAAGACGAGCAAGATCGCGAAGAAATGGACGAACTTCCTCACGTAGTGTGCGCTTTCCAGCATGTCTTCTGAAACGATCATGGCGAGGAGAGCGGCGAGCATGAAAGCGAGCACGAACGGGAAATAACCCGGCCAACGGATCGGCGCCGCCGGCTTGGCGAAGCCCTGGTAGACCCAGGCAAGAAAAGCGAGACCCAGGAAGACTCCGGACAAGAAGACGGATACCAGGGTTGCGGTAATCGCCAGCAGAAGGCAACAACGAATGAATGTCTGCATGTCCGAAGTCGTCAGTCTATTCGAACGAAAGGTTTTAGTCATCTTTTCGTCCGAAACCGGCTACAAGTCGGTGCGGCTTTATCCGACAACAATTACCTGATTCCTCTGATTGGCTGGCTGCCGGGGGCCTGCTATCATTCGTGCAACCTTAGTAAGAACGTTCTTCTCGAAAGTTTCGACGGGTTACTCCCTCCCGGAAAAGGCGGCTTTCAAAGCCGCCTTTTTTTTATCTCCCCTTTTTCATGCCGGTTGACTGAACTGAAGGACTATTGATAGTGTGCGAAGCCCTGAAGATGATCCAAGAACGGGTTGAAAGCTCCTCCTGTGACGTCGATCCGAAGTTCCTCGAACTCGCCAAGAGTCTGGGGATCAAGAGCCCGATCATCTGCGATATCGGGAGCCGGGACGCTTCGGAAGGCATTTTCCTGCTCGGGCAGTTGGGCGGGGCAAGGCTTCATGTCTTCGAACCGAACCCGGCCTCGGCTGCCAGGTGTCGCGAAAACCTGGCCCCGCTGCAGGCGGAATACGGAGTAGACAAGATCGCCTTTAGCCAGGTAGCGGCCAGCGATCGCAACGGCTCGGCGGCGTTCTACCCCGTTAATCTCGATCGGTCCGAGAACAAAGACATCGGGTGTTCGTCGCTTTTCCGGATTAACCCGAAATACACCAAGCGGCGCGGGCATATCGCGCAGGAGGAGATCGTCGTCGAGACGATTACGCTGGACTCTTACTTCACCGATCGACAGCCGCCCGATATCCTCTGGATAGATGTCGAGGGGGCCGAACTTAAGGTCTTACACGGAGCGGCATCGATCTTGAAGAACGTGAAGCTGATCCACGTCGAGGTTTCTTTCCGGGCGATGCACGTGGGAAAACCGCTGTTCTGGGAAGTGGACTCGTACCTTCGGCAATGCGCCTTCCGTTTCGTCTTCCTGGTCGAAACGTCCCCCTTCCGAGGGTTCCTGTATCGGCACAAACTCCTGCCGAACCTGCCCTGGCACGTGAATGCGGTCTACGTTCAAAACCGGTGACACTGTGAAGGTGTCTTTCCGCGAGCCAGCGAGCCTTCGGTCCGCGGCGCTCGCGCCACGGCGGGCGCTTTTCACGCCCGGCGCTTCAACAACAGCACGGTCAAATCGTCGTTGACTCCGTCGGCGCAGCGGAAAGCGTCGAGATCGTTCAGGCAGGCTTTCAGCAACTCGTCTGATGACATGCTGCCGCAGGATGTCAGCCAGTTCTCGAGCCGCACCGCCCCGTACTCCTGATCGAGGCTATTCCTCGCCTCCGATAAGCCGTCGGTGTAAGCGAAGAGCCGATCGCCGGGTTCCAGGGTCACGTCGGTGACCTGGAAGCTCGCCTCAGCGAAAACGCCCAGCGGGAGACTCGTGGACGGTAGCGGCCGGACGGAATTCTCGCTCATCACGTACGGCGTACAGTGCCCGGCGTTCACAAGCGTCACACTCCCTGCCTGGTCAGCCCTCATCAGCAAAAGGGTTGCGTAATGAGAGGCCATTGTGCTCTCGCAGAAAATGCGGTTGGCCCGTCCCACGGACGCGGCGAGGTTGGTTCCGTCGGGTAAAAGGGTTCGGAAGAGTCCGTGGAGGTTGGCGACGAGCATAGATGCCGCCACGCCCTTGCCGGATACGTCGCCCAGAATCACGTTCAGGTTGTCACGTCCGGCAATCACGTCGCAGTAATCCCCGCTCGCTACCCGAAACGGCCTGTAGTCGAAACAGACTTCCCAACCGTCGAGCTGCTGATGCCGGGGAGGCAACAAGTTCCATTGGACCTGGGCCGCCAGCTCCAGATCCCGCTCCAGTGCGGCCTGCTCTTGCTTGTCCAGATCCTCGAGGCAAGTCCGAGCCAAAGGATTGGCGAGAAGACGGTCCGCTTCAATTGCCCCCTGGCAGACTTCACAGATTCCGAAGCTGCCGTGGTCGATCCGCTCCAGAGCGGCGTCCACCTGCCTGAGGAGCCCGAGCAGGTTTTCGTCGGGGGACCTTCGAATCACGCTGTCCAGTCGCTCTCTTCGATCCAGCAACTGATTACGAAGAGTATCGGTCAGTATGTCCATGGCCTTTTCTCTAATTCTTTACTATACGATAGTCGCTGAAGGTTAGATTCGGTGCAGTCATTTCTTCATCCTTCATCCTTCTTCCTTCATCCTTCGACTCGCACGTCTGTTATTATTAGCGCGGTTTTCTCGGGCGGGAACTGGCTATGTCGAAACGCGTGGACCTTCCAGGTCGGAAGAACATTGGAATGAGGCGGTCGGACGAGACGTTCAGGCAGATCGTTGCGCTGATATTCGAGGGGCATTTCTCGCCCGGGTCTGCGCTGCCTCCCGAGCGGGAGTTGGCTGAGACTCTGAGCATCAGCCGTCCGACTCTACGCGAGGCATTGAACCGGCTGGAGGCGAAGGGCTATCTGGAACGTCGCTCCAAGAGCGGCAACTACGTCTGCACGGCAATTCCCACTTCCGTACGCGAACCGATCGACGAGGTTCTCGAGAAGAACCTCTTGCCCCTGACCGACATCATCGACGTAAGAAAGATCCTCGAGGTCTGGGCTGTGGAGAAGGCTGTTCTGTCCCCAAGCGAAGACGAGCTTCACAATCTAGCCCTCTGCCTTCAGGCGATGCGCTCCGACGTCTCCTGCCAGACCGAGGAGCAGTTTTCACGTTACCGGGCTGCGGACCAGCGGTTTCACCAGATCCTGGCCGAGATGACAGGTAATCTCCTGTACGTTCATCTCGCGCATTTCCTGACGGAGCTCGTCAGCCGGTCTATCCAGGTGAGCAGGCGGATCTTCCCGGGCGACTACCCGGGGAGCAACCTCAAACGACACGAAGGTATCCTGGAAGCGTTGCGCGGCAGGGATATCGACAAGGCAAGGGCGGCGATGCTGGATCATTTTCAACAAGTTGAAAGATACCTGTCGTCGCGCCGGACTCAACGACCGCCTGCCCGAAGGGCGGGAGTGCGGCGGAACGGCAAGGCCTCGGATGCCCCACCCGCCTGAGGTCCTTCTTTGATCTCCAACACCTTCCAACTCATCGTGACGCTCGGGCCTGCCTCGCTCGAACTGATTGAACCGCTGATCGATGCCGGTGCTTCGACGTTTCGCCTCAACACGGCGCACATGGCGTTCGACAGTGTCGAAGCTCTGGTCCGTCGTGTCCGGTCGTTCAGCGACACCCTCCCGATCGTTCTTGATCTTCAGGGTGCCAAGATGCGCCTTGGCACGTTTCCGGAGCGCCAGGTAACCGTCAATCAGGAGGTTATCTTCGCGATCCAGCCTTCTAACGTCACCGATTTACCGATGGAACACGCCGAGCTTGTTGAGCAAGCACGACCCGGGGACGTCATGAGTGTCGACGATGACCGGCTTCGTTTTCAGATACTCGAGAAAACGGATCGATCACTCGTCACCCGCACGCTGAGTGGCGGCCTGTTGAAGTCGCGCAAGGGCATAAACATTGCTCAGCACCCGGTGGATCTCAGGGGGCTCCGGGAATTCGACAAAGAGATTTGCCGGCTGGCGGGTCGGTCGAGCGGAACAGGTTGCGCAATATCCTTCATGAAAGACGGGCATGAGGCTGATTGGGTGCGCCACTTGGCGCCTCATAGCCCGGTCGTAGGGAAAATTGAACGAGCCGAAGCTCTGCCGAACTTCGAAGCGATATCCGAACGCGTGGAATCGGTCTGGATTTGCCGGGGGGATCTAGGGGCACAGATCGGGCCGGCGCCAATGGCGAAGTGGATCTCCTCCATTACCCCGCGTTCACTCAATAGGCCGGTCCTGATGGCGGGGCAAGTGATGGAACACCTGACGTCACACCGGGAACCTACCCGGACTGAAGTCTGCCATCTTTACGATCTGGTCAGCCGCGGCTACGCCGGAATCGTGCTCTCGGATGAAACGGCGATTGGCGGTGACCCGGTCCGTGCTGCCCGGGAAACCTCCGCCCTGGTCAGGGCTTTCCAGCATTCTTGAACGTCAGAAGAACCAGCCAGTCCCCTTGAAATCCGCAGTGCCTACGCGGAAATCCACGCGGTTGATAGCGATCTTCACTTTCCGTCCGTCAACCAGGTGCAAAGTCAGCCTCCGGCTTTGGTGGGCCTTGACAAGACACTCCACGGAACACGTCAGCCTTCCCGCGATCCCGTTCTCTGATTCGCGCTTGAACACAATGAGGTCGTAGGTTACCTCTCCGATCTTCTCCTGACGGCCCCCGTACAACGTACCCCGACCTAAGACATTTTCAATGATTTCCATGGAATGTCCCTTGGCAGACCACCCTTGGCAGACCGAGAAAATTTGACAATTGAGGCAGAGTTAATCGCGACTCACCCATTGAGCCGGAGGGGTTATTTCAACCGCGGGCTCGGGTCCGGCGTCGGGTCGTCCGCTGCCTTCCAGGCGGCTGATGGCCCGGACCTTCATGTCCTCAGTGCACGTAATCTGGCAGGAGAGGCGCACTCCACTCAGCTGTTTTTCGGCCAGCTTGGATTTCTCGGCCGCTGTCATAACTTGAGGCTCACCCTCAAGAAACTCAACGCGGCAGGTTGTGCAGCGAGCGTTTCCTCCGCAAGCGTGCAGAATGTCGACCCCGAGATCCCTTTCGATTGCCAGGACCAGGCGCTTGCCGGCCGGCACATCCACCGTTCCGAACCCCTCGACTGTCAGCTTTGGCATGATCGGCTCCAAGTTCTTGAGTTGAAGAATGCAGACGCGTTCCTCTTACTTTGCAACATTTCGGGCTTTTGAGCAAAGAGGCAAACAGAAAGCGATTAGGCCGTTGCCAAGCGCGGATCGGGAAATGTAGAATCCATCCGGGCGTGTCATGACTGAAGCACGAATATCGATCTGGTTCTTTATTGGTCTGATTCTTCTGATTTACGGAGTGCTCATTTCCGGGATGGGGGTATACCACTACTTCTATCCACCCGCACGTGACACGGTCTTGGGCCATTTGCACGCCGCAATCTGGTGGGGGGCTCTATTGGTGGTCGTCGGTGCCTTTTACAGCTACCGGTTCTTTCCGCACCGAACCGATTAGCGGCTGTTCTCGCCTCGCAGGCGGTCCAGATTCGCCTTCAGCAGTTCCCACGCTCGACGGACCACTTTTTCATCGGTTCGGATATTCCCTATCGCCATTCGGATGGTGAACTTGTTGTGAAGGCGTGTGTGGGACAGGAAAACCTCGCCGGTCGCGTTCACGGCACTGAGCAGCGCGTCATTCAACCGGTCGCCATCATCGCTGTTTCCGGTTGGCAAAGCCCGGAAGCAGATAGTGCTGAACGGCACCGGGGCCAGAAGCTCGAAAGCCGGATCTTCCTCAACCCAACTGGCGAACATCCGCGCCAGGCGCATGTGTTCCCTGATCCGAGCTTCGATGCCGCTGCGCCCGTAAGTGCGGATGATCATCCAGAGCTTCAAGGCGCGGAACCGGCGGCCCAGCTGCACCCCATAGTCCATCATGTTGCGGACAGAGGCGTCCTGCCCGGTCTTCAGATATTCAGGAACCAGGCTGAAGGCTTGTTTCAGCACGTTCATTCGCTGGGTGTAGAAAGCGCTCAGATCCATCGGCGTGAAAATCCACTTGTGAGGATTCACCACGAGGGAATCAGCCCGGTCACAACCCTCCATGATCCAACGCATTTCGGGAATCGTAGCCGCCGCCCCGCCATACGCGGCGTCGACGTGCAGCCAGATACTGTGCTTGCGGCAAATGTCTGCGATGGCCGGGACAGGGTCCACGCTCGTCGTCGAGGTTGTACCGACAGTCGCGACCGCGCAGAAGGGTGTCCACCCCACTTTGCGGTCGTCTTCGACAGCCTGCTGAAGCGCCTCTGGTACCATTCGGAACTCGCTGTCCACGGGAATCTTCCTGAAACCAGCCTGTCCGATTCCGAGCGTGATGGCGGCCTTTTCAACAGAGGAATGGGCCTGTTCGGAGGCGTACAGGCGAAGACGCGGGGCATCCGAGCGGCCGGACAATCCGAGCTCGCGGGAGTTGAGTCCGGGGACCGCTTCCCGGGCGGCCGCTACAGCGTGGAGAGTGGATACCGAAGCCGTATCGTAAATAATGCCGGAAAAGCCCGCCGGAAGGCCGATCATCTGCCGGAGCCAGTCGAGGGCTACTTCCTCCAACTCGGTCGCCGCCGGAGACGTCTTCCACAGCATGGCGTTGACGTTGAAGGCAGAGCATAGCAGCTCTCCGAGAATCCCGGGCACCGAGCCGCTCGTGCCGAAGTACGCCATGAAGGCCGGGTGATTCCAGTGGGTCAGACCGGGAACGATTATTCGCTCGACGTCATCGACGATCGTCGACATTGGTTCGGGCTGCTCCGGAGGGACCGCAGGCAACTGGGATCGAATCTCTCCGGGGACGACGTTCGCGAGCACTGGGTACTTCTCGGGATGCTCCAGATAGTCCGCTACCCAATCGATGATCCGATACCCAAAGGTTCGGAACACCTGAGGATCGATATCGCCGAGTCTCGACAATTCTCGGTCTTCGATGTCGCTTTTCATTGTAGTGATTTAGATTCCGAACGCCTTAATGGCAATTCCGCTGGCAGCAATCATCAGGCCGGCCACCAGGTGAACGTGCCGTTCAAACAGGGCGAAGAAGGACGGCCTCAGGCCGTAGAAACCGGCGAGAACCACCAGCAGCATCGTCGCGATAGTGGTGAATCCAAAAACGAGAGCCACGAGTGCAACCCCCGCCCACTGATGCTGGAGAGCCGGCACCATCAGCAGCGGGATAAGCGGCTCACAGGGACCAAACACAAAAACGATGAAGAGAGCCCAGACGGTCAGGGCCCGGCGGTTAAGCTGATGCGGATGCAGGTGCTCCCGCTGATGCTGATGCTCGTGGGCGTGTTTCTGGTGATCCTCGTGAAAGTGGACATGTCGATGGGGCCGATTCCTCAAGAATCGGTACAAGCCCCAAGACGCGTAGGCCAGGCCAAATCCGATCAGAAGCCAGGCGGAGATAGTCCCGCGGCCGGTTTCGATCCACTTCAGGCGCTCAACTGCCACCCCAAGACCGATGCCCAGGAAACCAAGGACGATCGAGGAGAGCACATGTCCGGCGCCGCACAGGAGAGTAATGGCGGACAGTTTTCGAACTGACCAGCCCTGGGCCCGGCCCAGAACCACGAACGGCAGGGAATGATCGACCCCGATGAGGGTATGAAGAAAGCCTATTCCCACCGCGGTAGTCAGAAGCACTGTCAGTCCTTGGTCCATCGGTAGCCCATTCTAGCTGGTTTGATGACGAGTCCACAAGCAACACGGGGCGGGGGGGCGGTGGCGATCTCAGCACGGGTGCGCGAGAGGAGCGCTGAGGACCCCGAAGGCGGAGGCGTCCGCTGGGAGCGCAGGCGTCTCGCCTGCACTGGGGCAAGGGGCGTCCCGCCCCGTCCGCGCCGCTAGCAAGATCGATTGTGGAGGCGGCGCGAACGGGGCGGGACGCCCCTTGCCCCAGTGCAGGCGAGACGCCCAATGCCATTTCATTTACTTTTTCGGCCGTACCGAGAGCGAAGTCGGTGCAACCAGCCGCGGCGGTTGAGTGGCGCGCTTTTTGCGCTGTATCGAAACCCCGCGTGTGTACGGGTTGACCGCGCGTTT
>Ga0105092_10000506_pt1 | contig 20372 bp, 15 predicted proteins | sample PPLLak2March2015_FD_87021 | JGI IMG/M metagenome (GOLD analysis project Ga0105092, IMG submission 87021) | Freshwater sediment microbial communities from Prairie Pothole Lake near Jamestown, North Dakota, USA - PPLs Lake P7 Core (1) Depth... | ecosystem: Environmental > Aquatic > Freshwater >... | reverse complement strand
GTGAGCGATGCCGTCACACCACGGTGAGTGACGGGAATTCCCGCCAGCTCCGGCGCGGCAATCGCAGACGTGACACCGGGCACGACCTCGACGGAAATGCCCTGATCCAGCAGCGCCAGGGCTTCCTCCCCGCCCCGGCCAAAGAGGTAAGGGTCGCCGCCCTTCAGGCGTACTACGACGTTTCCCTCTTTTGCTTTCTCGATGAGAAGCTTGTTGATGCCGTCCTGAGAGAGCTTGTGCCGTCCGGCATTCTTGCCCACGTCGATCAGCTCCGCCTTCACGCCGTCCAGCATCTTCGGGTCGAGCAGCCGGTCGAAGAGGACCACATCCGCCTCTGAAAGGAGCCGCTTTGCCTTGATCGTCATAAGCTCGGGGTCGCCAGGACCGGCACCCACAAGATAAACCTTACCGCGCGCCAACTGCCTTCACCGCCTCATCTACCAGCTCTCGTCCGCCCATCTTCATGAGCCTGCTTCCCATGTCCGCCGCTGCCGCCAGAAAGTCACCTTCCAGTGCAATCTCTTCATCCAGCCGCACAAACCTCTTGCCGTCCAAGGAGAGAACCTCCGTCAGCACCCGTTCCGCCTTTCCCTGCGTGTCGGCATGAACCGCCATAGGCACGACGCACCCGCCGCCAACGGTTTCCAGGATTTTGCGCTCGATCATGGTCTCAGTTCTGGTGGGAATATCATCAATGGCTCTGGAATATAATTCTGCCTTCGTTCCCGTCCTGGCGACCACGATTATCGTTCCCTGGTTTGCAGACGGCACGAACCGCTCCGCATCCAGCCTGGCAAAGTCCATCTTCAGGCCCATGCGCTCCAAACCGGCCTCGGCAAGGACAATGGCATCATAGTCTCCCTGGTTTAATTTCCGCAGGCGCGTCTGCAAATTGCCGCGCAGGCTCTTTACTTCCAGGTCCGGCCTCGCTCGCCGCAACTGAGCCCCGCGCCTCATGCTGGATGTGCCGACCACGGCTCCCTGCCTCAGATCGTCCAAGCCCGTCGCCTTACCGCTTCTGCTAACCAGAATATCGTAGGGCGAGTCGCGCTTCAGCACAGCAGAGATGGTCAGCTCCTCCGGCCTTTTGGTGGGCAGATCCTTCATGCTGTGCACGGCCAGGTCGATCTCGCCGGAGAGCATGCGCTCATCGATCTCGGCCACGAAAACCCCCACGCCCGTGAGCTGGTGGAGCGGCTTGTCCAGGAAGACGTCGCCGCTTGTCTTAACCTGGACAGTCTCCATCTCCAGGCCCGGAGTCGCAGACAAAAGCCTCTCCCGCACGATCTCCGTCTGGCGCAGGGCCAGAGGGCTGCCGCGGGTCCCGATGATCAGTTTTTCAGACAGGACGAGAACGCCTCCAGAGTGGTTTCGATGACTTCTTGGGAGTGAGCAGCGGATATGAAATCTGTCTCAAACTGGCTGGGCGTGATGAAGATTCCCTTTTCCAGCATGCGCCGGAAGAAAGCCAGATAGCCGACTTTGTCGCACCGCAACGCTTCGGCATAATTTTGAGGCTCAGGCCCGAAGAAGATCTTGAACATGCTGGCGATGCCGACCACGCTGTAGCCCAGCTTCAGGTCTTCCACGATCTCAGTCAAGCCTTTTCGCATCGTTTCTCCAACAGCATTCAGCTTCTCGATGGTCTTTTCCTTTTCCATTGTATCGAGGGTGGCCATTCCTGCTGCCAGAGAGACGGGGCTGCCGTTGAAGGTTCCCGCCTGATAAATGCCGCCGCTGGGAGCCACCTGCGAGATCAGGTCGCTTCTGCCGCCGAAAACCCCGATGGGAAATCCGCCGCCGATGATCTTGCCGAGCGTCGTCAAGTCGGGCGTCACACCATAGTACTTTTGTGCGCCGCCGAGCGACAGCCGAAAGCCGGTAATGACCTCGTCGAAGATAAGAAGAACATCATGCTGACGTGTGAGTTCCCGTACCGCTTTCAGATAGCCTTCCGCTGGCAGCACCGGGCCGATATTGCCCAGGACCGGCTCCATGATCAGACAAGCTGTCTCGCCGGCAAAGCTTTTCAGGACTTTTTCCAGAGCGTCAAGATCGTTATATGGCACCTGCAGCGTATTCTTGGCCGTGTCCGCCGGAACGCCGAGAGAGTCAGGAATGCCGAGGGTCGTGGCTCCCGATCCCGCTTTGATCAGAACGCTGTCGTGAGCGCCGTGAAAGCCGCCTTCGATCTTGATGATCTTATTCTTGCCCGTGGCCCCGCGAGCCACGCGAATGGCGGCCATGGTGGCCTCGGTACCGGAGCTTACGAAGCGCATCATCTGCATACTGGGGTACAGGCCGCTGATCCTTTTCGCCATCTGCACTTCCAGCTCGGACGGCGTCCCGTAAAGCCAGCCCTTCTGCAGCTGGTCCGCCACCGCCCGGGCAATGGCAGGATGGCGGTGCCCCAGAATCATGGGGCCGTAAGCCAGACAGTAATCGATTAGCCTGTTTCCATCCGCATCCCAGAGATAGGGGCCTTCTGCACGTGCCGTGTAAAAGGGATAAGGCGAGATGGCCCGCACCGGGCTTGAGACGCCGCCCGGCATTAGAGCGCGGGCGTCGTCGAAGAGCTTGATCGAAGAGTCAAAACGCATTAGAGGAGCACCGATCAATCATCTCGGGGTTTAGATTAATCAAACTTGCGATTCCCTGCTACGTTTTCTTTAAATCGTGATCCTGCACGCACTCCGCGGGCCTTGTGGGCTCCCTACTATTATTATTCACGAAAAGTATATATAAAAGAAACAACAAGTTTGAACTATATTAGTATAATGGAACAGTAATGAGAATTGGATAGTTGGAAGAGGCAAAGTAAGGCGGCAGCAAAGCAATAATGACCAAAAAATATCTTGGAAGGGATGGCACGAGTCAGGAGCCTGCCGCCTTCCAGGCTGCCTCTTCCGCCCGTTTTATGACCAGGCGGAGCGAAAGACCAGTCTCGTCTGCGATCTTTTTGCAGTCCTCGTACTCCGGCTTGGCGTTGATCAGACTACCGTCCATCCGGCTGACTTTGATTCGCACCCAGTAAGAGCGCCCGGAAAATTCTACATCCACCATCGTCTCCTCGCGCTCCGCCACAAAGCGGTGCAGGCTGGGAAAGACCCGCACGCCTAGAGATCCCGTCTCTCTGATGATGATCCGGGCCAGCTTGTCCATCTCCTCATGCTTGGCGATGGCTCGGATCACGTTTCCGCTGCGCCCTTTCTTCATCAGGGCGGGCAGGATGGAGACATCGAGAGCGCCTGCATCCATGAGCAGCTCGATGAGACGGCCCAGCACTTCGCCGGTCACATCATCCACGTTGGTCTCCAGCTGCACCACGCGGTCGCCGTGCGGCCCGTGTTCATGCCCGCCCACATGCTCGACCTCATGTTCGGACATTTGACCCAGCTCATGCTCATACTCATTCTTATTTTGCTTGTGCCCACTTCCTCCCGCCATCTTCTGCCGCTCGGGAAGGACCTCGGCGATTATCCCCCGCAGCACATTGGGCAAATCCAGATCCCGCTTTCCCGCGCCGTAGCCCACCTTTTCCGCCCGAATCAGCGGAAACTCAGGCAGGAATTCATCGACGAGCACCGCCAGCAGGGCCGCGCCCGTGGGCGTGAGCAGCTCCGACTGCACGGGCCCGCCCTTCCAGGGCATCTCGCGAGACCGCAAAATCTCAAGCGCGGCTGGCCCCGGAACCGGCAGAAGGCCGTGGGCCGATTTCACGTAGCCTCCGCCAACTGAGATCGACCGGCAAATGACGCGCTGCACCTTCAGGCTCTGCAAGGCCACGCAGCCTCCTGCGATGTCTGCCAGGGCATCGAGTGCGCCGATCTCATGGAACCTGATCTCTTCCTTCGGCACGCCGTGCACCCGGCTCTCTGCGGCGGCGAGAAGGTCGATAGCCAAAAGTGCTTTTTCCAGTGACACTCCCCGCAGGCTTGAGCCCTTCAGGATGGATACAGCTTCTGCAAGCGAGTGGTATCTCCGATCCGCGGTCACGGCGGCTCTGGCGGCCATGATGTGGCTGCGCTCCACTTGGGAGAAATCCAGCTTGCAGCCCACGGACTCGACCGCCTCGCGAACCGCGTTCAGATCAGCACCCAGGTCCAGGAGAGTCGCCATGATCATGTCGCCAGAGGCTCCGGCGCAGGGGTCGAAGAGAAGGGCTTTCATCAAAGCAAATAATTTTGTCTATGCCGATAAATACAAATTGGTCCTCTGCCTTAAATTGCCAGGTTATGCCATCGGAAGAAGACAATTGGCGCGGCTACGAATGGACAGCTCTCTCCGTCACCACCGTCGGCGCTCTCCTCGCTTCCATCCAGGGCTCAGCCCTGCTCATCGCCCTGCCGGAAATCATGACCCAGCTTCACGCCGGGTTCATGACCATCATGTGGGTGCTCCTCGGCTTCCTGCTCATCACCACCGCTCTTGTGCCCGTGGTGGGAAGGCTGGCGGACATGTTCGGACGAAAGCGCCTCTACAATGCCGGATTTGCCATATTTACTCTCAGCTCGCTGCTTTGCGGCCTATCTCAGCCCCAGTTCCTGGGCTGGGATCTTGTGGTGTATCGCATGATTCAAGGCGTGGGTGGTGCTCTGCTCTTCACCAACAGCGCGGCCATCGTCACCGATGCGTTTCGTCGCGGCAGGGTGGGCCTGGGTCTCGGAATTAACACCATCGCTTTTTCGGCAGGATTCCTGATCGGGCCGGTGGTGGGCGGCATCCTCACGGCCTTCGACTGGCGCTGGGTCTTCCTGATCAATGTGCCTTTGGGGATTGCCGGAACGATCTGGGGAATCCTGCGGCTGCGCGAGCCGGTCGCACTGCCCTTGCGGCAGAGTTTTGACTGGCTGGGGAGCCTCACCTTCACCGTCGGACTTGGCTCGCTCTTGCTAGCCGCGTCATTGGTCGCATTCCCGCTCATCGACACAGCTTATGTCTATGCCCTCTTTGCCGTGGGCGTCGTCGGTTTAGCTGCCTTCATTGTGGTGGAGAGGCGAGTCTCGCAGCCCATGATGGACTTTGGGCTCTTCGGCGAGAAGCTCTTCGCCTACGCCTGCATGGCCAATGCGCTCAACGGTCTTGCCCGCGGCGCTGTGCTCTTTGTGCTCATCTTCTTCCTGCAGGGACCTTACGGCCTGGACCCACTTTGGGCAGGAATCATGATGGCACCCTTCGGCGCAGCGTTCATGCTCGTGGGCCCCCTTTCAGGCTATCTCTCGGACAGACACGGCTCGCGGGGCCTGGCCACAGCAGGTCTGCTCATCTCCGGCCTGGGCTTGCTCGGCCTGAGCACCGTGGTCAGCACCACGCCCTACTGGCTGCTGGCGCTCTACCAGGCGCTCATGGGCGGCGGCTCGGGACTGTTTGCTTCGCCCAACACCAACGCCATCATGTCTTCCGTTGTGCCGGAGAAGAGAGGAACGGCAGCGGGCATCAATTCCATGCTCATGAACACCGGCCAGATGCTCTCCATCGCCATCGTCTTCCCGCTGGTGCTCAGCCGCATCCCTGAGGACGTTATGTTCCATGTATTCCTCTACGGCGGAGGAATGAGCGGCGATCCTCTGCTGGCCTTCGAGTCTGGGATACATGAGGCGTTCCTCGCCTCCTTCGCAGTTACCTTGCTGGCGGCTGCGATCTCTGCTATGCGCCCGGCCCACAGCTTCTCGGCTGCTCCGACTCTGCCTAAATCTCAATGACCGTTCCGGCGCTGTTGAAGACGAACCTGTCGCCGAACTCTCTGCAGAGCCGCCCAGCCGCCAGGGCCCAGTGCAGTGGGACACGCATGTGATTGATGAATGAAATAATTGATTGCTTAGATGATGCAACAATAATAAATACTAAAAAGAAGCACTACAACTACTAATAACGTACTTCAACAACAATAATAAATCAATGCAAACAGCGATTATAACAGAGGTGTTCTGCGATGTGCACGGTAGAGGATAACGATGTGGTGGATATGAGTAAAACTTGCAGGGTTCAGGCAATAGCTGAAGCCTCTGTCCCAGTTCACCCCGAAATCGATGATGATTTAAGCACTCTGCCCCCTAACATGCGAAAGCACTTCCTCGCTAGCATGGAACGCAATCGTGCAGCTTTCGCGGCGTTGGCTAAATTATAGCTTAAACGCGCGAATTCTTGCGCTTATCCATTTTATTATCTCTTCTATCACGTCATCTTTATCCACATCATCAGGAATTATTCCACCAACCCAACAAGAAAATCTAATCAACTCTTCTGTATCTACGTCGATATAATACCCATATTCACCAAGTATCGCGTCAGCCAGTCCGAACGCCGTTCTTTTATTACCATTATTAAATATATGCGAGTTTGCAGTATAAATCGCCAGGGAAGCTTTCATAATTGGGTCCGTTTCATAGTTAATAGCTTCAAGCTGAAAATAGAGATCTGAGCCCGCGCCTTCTCTAATACCTGGACGGTTATCTTCATCATTCTTGAGAATATGTCTATTCATTGCCAGGAGTTGTTCTTCAGTAATCGGGTCCATATCACCAAGCCTAGAGCCAATGAATGCTTTAGAGGTATCAACTTATGCATTTAGATGAGGCCCGACACATTTCTCCGATGATCATCTGCAGGAGCAATGCGTATTTGGCCGCAGCGATCCGCCTGCCGGATCTTGCGTTTTCGGTCGCCTTCGCCTTCACGCTCTTTGCGACGGCGAACTCTGCTTTGCGCCCGGCGCACAGCCTCTCGGCTGCTCCGACTCTGCCTAAATCTCAATGACCGTTCCGGCGCAGTTGAAGACAAACCTGTCGCCGAACTCGTTAGAGAGCCGGGCAGCCGCCACGGGCCCTGTGCAGTGGGACACGCCCAAAAGCCCGATATCGTATTCCCGCAGCGCCTGAACGGTTTTATCGAGCCGCGCCTTGGATCCAGCTCTGTTCGCATCCGAGAAACCAAGATGAGTCCCGCCGATCACGCTCGCAATCTTCTGCACGCCTGTGATTTTGCGGGCGTGCTCAATGGTGTTTATCAGACCGGAATGAGCGCATCCGAGAACTATAACCAGTCCCTTGTCCGAATCAATCGCTATGGCCTGGTCGTCCAGAAGTGGATCTATCCTCATCTCAGGGTCCAAGACCCGCAGATTCTCTTCAGGCTTCTCAAAATCAGTGATCCTGGGAATCTCGCCCAAAAGCCAAATGCCCGGCCCCAGTTTTTGCGGCTGGCATGAAACGCAAAAGCTCGCCCCCATCCGCTCGTAATCCTGGCGGCTCTTGATGAAGCCGATGTAACGCAGCTTTCCTTGCCTTTCGCTATATTTTGGCGCGAATGCATCGGGGTGGCAGTAGACACTTGTAGGCCCTGTAAGTTTTAGGATGCTCTCCAGGCCGCCCGTATGGTCGAAGTGGCCGTGGCTGAGGGCGATGGGCAGGCCGAATAAATCGACGCCAAGAGTCTGGGCATTGTGAGCCGCAGAGATGCTCTGCCCGGTATCGAAGATGAGGCGAGTCCCGTTCGTCTCCAGGTAAACGGAGAAACCATGCTCGGCGAGGATGGCCGGGGCCATTGAAGCGGTGTTCTCGCTCAAAGTAACGAGCTTGATAGACATGCAAAAATATATGTCTGCAACAGTTAATAGCTCGCGCCTCGATACTACTTCTTCCAGAACTCCGGCAGCAGCAGCACCAGCGCTGTCACAACCTCCAGCCGGCCAATCCACATGCAGAAAAAGAGCAGCATCTTGCCGGCAGGATGGATATCAGCAAAGCTGTACATCGGCCCCACGTGGCCAAAGCCGGGTCCGGCGTTCCCAAGCGTAGTTGCCACCGCAGAGAGCATGGTTTCGATATCCATACGCGGATCGTCGTAAGATATTATGGCCAAGAGCAATGAGGCTACGGCGAAGATGATCAAATAGGATGCCACAAATATGTTACTCGGTCGGAGGATCTCGTCCCTTACGGAAATTGCTCCCAGCTTGACGGGAATGACGGCTTTTGGATGCAGAGCATGAAAAAGCTCGCGGTATCCGCTCTTCAATATCAATAAGATTCTTACAACCTTGATAGCTCCACCCGTGGAACCGGCACAAGCGCCGATGATCATTAGCAACAATAGAATGAATTTGGCAGCCGTCGTCCATTGGTCGAAATCAGCCGTGGCAAAGCCGGTGGTGGTCATGATGGAGACTACCTGAAATCCGGCGAGCTGAATCTTGCGAAGAATGTCTCCCTCCAATCCGCCCCAAAGAACGATGATAGTGGTTGATGCAAGGACGATCAAGGTGTAGAATTTGAACTCCGGGTCCCGGAACAATGCTTTCCTATCGGTGGTGAGCATCTTGTAGTGCAGGGCAAAGTTGGCTCCGGCCAGGAACATGAATATAGTGATTATGGCGTCGACAATCCAGCTTCGATAGGCAGCAATGCTCGAGCCCTGCGGCGAGAAACCGCCCGTTGCCATAGACGCGAAGGTATTGCACATGGAGTCGAATAGCGGCATCCCGGCAAGACAGAGAAGCACAATCTCGGCCACGGTCATGAGGATGTAAACCAGCCAGAGCACCCTGGCTGTTTGCCTGATGCGCGGCGTCAGTGCGTCTTTGTCCGGACCCGGAACCTCCGCCCGGTAAAGCTGGCGGCCAGCCACACCCAGGCGCGGTAAGATGGCCACGAACAGCAGTATTATCCCCATGCCGCCCAGCCACTGGGCAAAGGACCGCCAGAAGAGCAGTCCCATATAAGTCTCATCCATGCCGAAGCCCGGCCTAAATATTGTGACATTTCCCGCAATGCTCTTTATGCCCAGCTCCAGATGATGGGCCAGGCTGCTGTCGGCCAGCGTCGCGTTTATTATCCAGTAACCTTCTGAATTGTACTCGGTGAGAATGGATGAGCCCGTGGTGGTAAAGGCAGACATCGACTCAAAGAGGCCGTCGATCATGCTGGTACCGAGAAAATAATAGGGCAGTGCTCCGAAGAATGCTGCGCCAAGCCACCCTAAACCCACGAGCGCAAAGCCTTCTTTCAAGCCCGGCTCCTCGTCCGAGGACAAGCGCCCCAGGAGTATGCCCGAGGCAAGAGTCAAGAGCGACGTCAGGGCAAATGAGATAACCCCGCCGGTCTCTCCATAGTAGGCGGCCACTCCCCCCGGAACTAAAAGCAATACGGCCAGGAGTTTGAGAAGAGATGCGAATAAGCGCAAAAATATCCGGATCTTCATGGAGCGGCCTCTCTGGCAATAAGTGCAGCGTTTACCTGACTTAGAGCCACTTTCCCTGTCATCCTGTTATAAAAAAGATATGCTTCGGACTTCATTTGAGTTTGGACAATTTATGTAAAGTAGCAAAGAAGGCAAGACTGATGCATATCAAAAAATATGAGATCAGCCGACAAAGAGCTTCTTCACCTTGGAGACGACATCGGGCATGGACATCACTAAGACGCGGTCTCCATCCATTATCTTGAAGTCGGCATCAGGCACAATAGGCTTGCCGCCTCTCAAGACCATGCCGACCATCGAATCCTTGGGCAATTCCTTGTGAATATTCTTCCCGATGATCTTGGTCTTGGCCTTGGCGATGAAGTCCACCAGCTCCATCCTCTCGTCGCTCAGGGTGATCACCTCTTCTCCGCCGATGGCCCTCTGCAGCACGACATCGGCAGTAACCTGTCCTGGGCTGATGGCCCGGTCGACGCCCACCATCTCGAAGAGCTTGATATAGACGCTTCTGTTGACGCGAGAGAGGATCTTTTTAGCTCCGAGCTGCTTCACCAATAATGAGCACAAGAGGTTCTTCTCGTCCAGGCCTGTCACTGCGAAGACCACATCCATCCTGCCCGCGCCCTCTTCCTGGAGGAGAGCCAGATCAGTACCGTCGCCGTTGAGGATCATGGTGCCGGAGAGCTGTTCTGCGATCTCGCCGCAGCGTTCTGCATTCTGCTCGATGAGCTTTGTATCTATCCCCATCTTCTCCAGCCTGCTGGCTAAATAGAACCCAACCATCCCACCACCCACGATCATCGCCTTCAGGGAGGTTTGGGATTCATGAAGCATGATCCTCAAATCGGGCAGAACATTGGAGTCGCAAAGAAGCATGAGATGATCGTTCAGGCGTATCTGCTCGTCATCTTTGGGGATGGAGATATCGCCTGCTCGATTTATGGCTACGATCTTGCAATTTTTGGGAAGGCTGACCTGAGCAATCGGACCGAGCATATTCATCTCCGGCGTTACCTTGAACTCGATAAGCTCGACCTTTCCTCCGGCCAGCTCCCGGTTCATGAGCATGGAGGGGAAGTAGAGAGCTCTCGCCATCTCCTCGGCCATGGCCAGCTCAGGGCAGATCATGTAACTGATTCCGATCTCTTTGCGGCCCTGGACCGGTCGATCGATGTATTCCGGATTGCTGACCCTGGCGATGGTCTGGCGCACGCCGAAGTGGTTGGCGATGATGCAGGTAATGACGTTCACCTCATCGTTGCCGGTGACGGCGACAACTATGTCCGCATTCTTGATGTCTGCGTTCTCAAGCAAACGCGCGTTGGCGGCATTGCCCATGAGCACTTTTACGTCCATCTCCTGCAATCTGGCACAGGCAACCGCGTCTCTGTCGACGACGGTTACATCGTGATCCTTATAAAGCTCGCTGGCCACGAGGAATCCGACCTCGCCAGCTCCTGTGATCAAAATACGCATACTATTTCCTCCATAATTCGGGAATGAATAATAAGAATATGGGCATCAGCTCCAATCGACCAATATACATGGCAAAGAAGCCTATCATCTTTCCGGCTGCAGACATCTGGGACCAGTCAAAGGTTAAAATGCCGAACGACGGTCCCACGCCGCCCATGCAAGCGGCAATGCCCGAAGCAACAACCGTCAGATCCACCCGTGGGTCGCTGGCAGAGACCATGGCCAGGCCCAAAGACAATGCCAACCATACTGCCAGGTAGAAGAACGAGTAAAACAGGATGGGGCGCAGTATCTCTTCCTGCACCCGAGAATTCCCGAGCCTCACGGACATTACCGCATGGGGATGCAGCATGTGAACCAGCTCGTTGTAGGTGTATTTCAGATCCACTAGCAAGCGCCCCACCTTTATGCCGCCGGCGGTCGAGCCGATGCAGCCTCCGATGAGCATGACCATGATCAGAGCCAGTTTCGCAGCCGTGGACCACTTGTCGTAATCCAGAGTGTTGACGAAGCCGCATGTTCCCATAAACGAGACGACCTGGAACGATGCCAACCGGAATTTGGTTAGCAGATCGCCCTGTATCCCGCCGAAGAATATCAAAACAACAGTTGCAGCGGCGAGGATGGTGAGCATAAACCTGAACTCCTCGTCCCGGAACCACGCCAGACGGTCTTCCGTGAGGACTTTGTAGTGCAGAGAAAAGCTCGACATGCCAAGGATTATGAAGACGGCCACAATCACCTCGATGATCGGGCTGTGATAGGCAACGAGGCTCGATGACTGGGGCGAGAAACCGCCAGTGGCCAGCGTCGAGAATGCCGTGCAGACAGCATCAAAAATCGGCATTCCCACCGCAACCAGCAGGACGATCTCCACAGCGTTAAAGAGAAGATAAACCCGCCACAGGATTCTGGCGGTCCCGGTAGCGCGGGGCGTGATGGTATCCTTGGACGGCCCCACTGTCTCCGCCCGGTAAAGCTGGCGGCCTGCCACGCGCAGCTGGGGAAAGACGGCTACTACCAGGAGAATGATGCCGAGGCCGCCGATGAGCTGCTGGAAAGATCTCCAGAAGAGGAGACCGTAGTAGGTATGAGTGTGAGTTACGTGAAGCGCAACATCGGCTCCTGCCATGCCGATCACAGACCCGGCCAGAACCGTTGCGATGCTATTGTCTGCCAGGGTGGCATTTACGATATAATATCCAAGGGCGTTGGATTCCGTAAGTATCGTCGCCCCCGTGGCTGAAAAGCCAGATATGGATTCAAAGAGAGCGTCCACAAAGCTGAGCCCCTGAAACACAAAGGGAAAAGATCCGAGGACTGTGGCACAAAGCCAGCCCAAAGTGACGGCTGCAAATGCTTCTTTGTAGCCGACATCGCCCTTTTCTCCAAGCCGCTTGAGAGCAATGCCTAAAGATACCGAGAGCAAAGACGTCAGGGCAAATGCCATGATTCCATCCGTCTCGTGATAAATTGCGGCAACGACTCCCGGCACCAGCAGTAGCAGGCCAAGGGTTTTCAGCACCGTGCCGATGATATCAAGGACAATTCGAATTTTTATATAAGACCCCTCCCGAAGCTTCGTCCCCGATGCTTAGAGTTCGAGGGAAGAAAGCCGGGCTTCGGACGCTTTGGATTTGACCCGACTTGCAGACGGATCATTACACCCAGCTTTGCGCAGGGGAGCTTGCAGCAAGATTCCTTTTGGTGAATCGGAAAAAGAGCCTGAATCTAAGCCGCTGTAGTTCACCATAGAGCAAAGCTGATGGCGATAAATATGACGGAATTCGGCTTCGTTGGGCCTGAATTCGCCAGGATGATTCATGATGATTCCCAAGGTTCGCAACCCCGAGAAAACCGACCTCATCAAATCAGAGTAGCCCGGCCATGCGGGCGAGCTTGGAGCACAGGCGTATACTGATTCCATTTGAGGCTCCAGTTTCCTGCATCTGAAGCTCGCCGCAGACGACATTTGAGGATATAAAAGTTTCCATCAAAATCACCTCCACCATAGCTGTGGAGATATTTGCGGAGATATTAATACTGAGATTCCGGATCTAAAATACTTAACAAAATTACAGCGATCCCAATGGATTTCTAGCGGACTTCCCAAGTAGAATAATAAAGCAACGCCATTAATATTGATTTTGCCTTGATCTGATTCAGAAGACCGAATACAATGCTAAAATGAATACGATGCCAAATAAAAAAAATGTTCCCTTCATCTCCTAAGCCTGCCCTCCTTTGTAGACTGCACGAATCTTTGGAGCAGGTCTTACAGCATGAGACACGGATGATCGCCCCGTCTTAGAATCCTTATCCATCCTCTGCTTCAGTATGCATTTGCCGTTCCTTATCCCGCCCAGCGGATTTTTAGGAGTTCCCATGGAGTTCATGCATCTTGCCATTACGGCTGCGCCCCTGGCCAGGCCGTCATCCACGAAGACCACGTTCTTATCCGGCTCATCGTAAAGTCCGAGCTTATCTATCTCTTCCAGGATTCGGCTCGGCTTGTTTCCGCTAATTCCCGCCCGCCCGGTGATGCCGATGGCCGTTTTGCAGCTCACGATGCCTTCTTCGATCCCCGCCTCGACCAGCCTTCGGACCATGTGAGATGATACTATATCCAATGTGCCGAAAAGCGCTTTCAGGTCCGTTGATTTATATAGCTCGCCGCCGATCTCGGACAGCTTGACAAGGTCGCTTCCGTTCACGCCCACATCGCAGCCGATCAAGACAACGTTATTCTGCTTGGCCGCGCCGGGATTCACGGGGACCAGGCCATACTTCACTCTGCTCGTCGGCACCTTCTCGATGATGACCAGATCGTCTATCTGCTTTGCATAATCCTTTGCATCTGCTCCATAATCGGGCTCTATGCCGGAATTGAAGATGTCCAGCGCCGCGCCCGTCCGTCGGTCCACAAGCCCAGTTCCCTGGACCACAGCATCATGGATCGCCCCGGCCAGGCCCAGGAAGTTGCCGATGGTGTGGGCATAGGGAAGCTCATCGCTCGTGACCCTGCCTTTGAGGGTGGTTCCGAAATCCAGAGAAAGACAGGGATTGCGAAAGTCCACGTCCGTCCATCGGCTGCCTTCCTTTATGCCCGCAGTGGCCAGCTCGCCCTCCATCTCATTGGCCACCACCTCAATTCCCGTTGAGCCTTGCGGTGGATAACAGGATGCTACAGCGCCATCGAAGACGACGCTATCGATCAGGGTGTAGGGCCTGAACTTCTCAATGATGTTGTGGATGGACATGGCAGGGGTCATGAGCCTGGGCGGCACGCCCGCCATGAGGCATCCTTGGGCCAGAGCCTGAATAAAAATGCCGATCTGATCAGGGGAATCAAGCTCAGCCACAACTCCCGTGGACCTCACCACGAAATGCAGATCGGTCTTTATGTCCAGCCGGGCTTTGTTGTGGCTTTCGATTAAGGTATCTCTCACCAGCTCGGCGATGGAATCCCTGGTGAGAGGTGTGCCGTTGAGGGTTTTAGCGAAGACTTCCTCGCCGAACTTCGGCTGCCTCACATCCCGGGTCATCTTTACGGTTTTATCCACAATGTAGGTCTTGCCTGTATCCATGTCCGTAGCGGTTAGGATGCACTTGGTGGTGGTGTTTCCAACCTCGACGGAAGCCACTATGTAGTACGGCCCGTTCTTGAGCTCAAGGTAGTTGACCTTCGGGCTCTCTGAGATTCTCGGTTTTAATTCATGGATTAAATGAAGGAAGCTCATACTTGAAGAGCGGTTTTTAAGGCCGGGTATATATCATTATGTGATCGCTTTATGGGCGCTCATCCATCTTTGGGACAGGAAAAAGATGAAGGGAGGAGGTGCGGCTAGGTCACGGATGCAGTCGTGGTGCGTGCCAGGGTTAGTGCGATGATGCTGGCAAAGGACTCCAGCAGCCTGCGCTGTTCCGGAGACAGGAGCCGTTCAGGCGCTCCCAGGCTCACGCCCATGACTCCCACTGTTACCTCCTTCGCATGAAGAGGCAGATAGAAGAGCGATGCCGATGACAGAGTCTCCGTACCGCGTCCTGCCGGCTGGTCGTGCTCAAAGACCCAGGTAGCCACTCCCAGCTTGCGTTCATCGAATATCATATGCTCGCCCATCTGGGCACGAACCTCTAGTTTTCCGTTAAAATCGGGCAGCAATATCATCACCTCGCAGCGGAAGGCCTCGGCGATCTCTTTGGCGGCATAGCGCAACAGCGATTCCTGATTTTCCGCAGCCATCAGATCACGGCTGAAGGCATAAAGGGCGGAGACGAACCGCTCCCTCTGCCGGGCATTCTCTCCCTGCCATCTGACCAGATCCGCCACAAAACTGGTGGCGATTCCGACGATGAAGAAGACGAAGAACATGGGCAGATAGCGCAGGTCTTCCACGGCCAGGTTAAGCTGAGGCGGCACGAAGAAGAAATCCAGGGCAGCCACGGCCAATACCGATGCTGCAAGACCCGCACGCCTGCCCCAGGTAATACCGCTATAGACCACCGGCAAGAGTAGCATCATTGCGGTGTTGATCAGGCCTAGCCAGGGATGCAACACCCAACAAAAAGCGGTCACCGTTGCGACGCTTGCCAGGCTGCCATAATACGGCCTCCAGCTCATCACTTCATCCGGCTCAGGTCTAGTCAACTCTTTTTCTTTGATCTCAGCCTCAGTGCTTCCTATGACCAGCACATGAATCGGCCCGCTCCGGCTGATGATCTCATTGACGACCGAGCCTCTCAGCCACGGGTTCCACAATCTGCGGCGCGGCAGGCCGACGACCATGAGTGTAATGTTTTGCGCCCTGGCAAAGGATAGTATCTCTTCGGAAATTCCGGGCCCGCTCAGGACCTGAACCTTTGCGCCCAACTCTTCCGCCAGCCGCATATTGCGTGCCAGTTGATCTTGAGCTGACCCGGCAGATGACCTCTCTAAAGGAGATTCCACATAGACTGCAAACCATTCGGCATTCAGGTCGGCGGCCATGCGCTGGCCTATGCGCACCAATCGCTCGGAGAGAGAACTGGTGCTGATGCAAACTAATAGCCGGGAGCCCGCCGGCCAGGGGCCGAGAATGCCGTGCCGGTCCATGTAGGAGCGCATGTCGTCGTCCACTTTGCGGGCGGTATAACGCAGCGCCATCTCCCGCAGTCCCAGGAGGTTGCCCTTGCGAAAAAATTGGCGCACGGCTTGCTCAGCCTTGGGCGGAACATAGACCTTGCCCTCGTTAAATCGCGCCAGCAACTCCTCGGGCGGCAGGTCTACTACCTCCAGCTGGTCGGCCATTTGCAGAATTCTATCCGGCACGGTCTCACGGACCCGAATGCCGGTGATCTGAAAGACGATATCGTTGAGGCTCTCCGCATGCTGGATATTCATGGTCGAGTAGACGCTTATTCCCGCAGCTAGCAGCTCTTCCACATCCTGATACCGCTTGGCATGGCGGGTGCCCGGTGCGTTGGTATGGGCCAGCTCGTCCACCAGAGCGATGGCGGGACGGCGTGCCAGCACACCGTCCAGATCCATCTCCTCCAGAACTATACCTCCGTGCTCAATTTGGAGACGCGCAATTATCTCCTGGCCTTCCAGCAATAGCTCCGTCTCATGGCGTCCGTGAGTCTCCACAAGCGCGATGACGACATCCACGCCATCCTTTTTCAGGGACTCTGCCTCTTCGAGCATCTGGTAAGTCTTTCCCACACCGGCGGCTGCGCCCACGAATATCTTGAGCTTGCCCGCCCGTCGCTCCGTCTTTTGCTCCTTTTGCTGCAGCCTGCGCAGCAATGCGTCGGGATCGGGGCGGCTCTCTTCCGGCATGTCATCACCTCCTTCTCGTCAGATCATCCAGTGCCAGGTTTAGCTTCAGCACATTTACTCTCTCCTGGCCCAGTATTCCGAACTGGGCAGGCTCGATTGTCTGATAGACCAGCAGCTTCACCTCCGATTCGGGAAAGCCTCTGGCTTTGGCAACCCTCGGCACCTGGAGCATTGCTCCTTCCATGCTGATATGCGGGTCAAGGCCGCTGGCTGAGGCCTCAACCAGGTCTGCCGGCACTGGCATATTTTGCGACAGATTATTCTCCATTCGAACCTGCTCAACCCTGCGACGCACCTCATCCATGAGTCTGGAGCTGGTTGGACCCAAGTTGCTAGCGCCCGAGCCGTTAGCGGCATAGCCTACAGCCGAAGGCCGCCCGTGGAAGTAGCCAGAGCTGGAGAAGTTCTGGCCGATAAGCTCGGAGCCTATGACCTGGCCGTCCACTACGATCAGACTCCCATCCGCTCGCTCAGGCATCGTCGTCTGAACTACGCCCGTTATCAAGAGCGGATAGACGAGGCCGGTAAGCAAGGAGAAGGCCAGGAACAACAACACTGCCGGTTTTACTTCTTTTATAATATCGTACATTTCCCCTCACTCCAGGTGCAGCATTACTACCAGGATATCGATCAACTTGATGCCGATGAAAGGCACAATCAATCCTCCCAGGCCGTAGATGAGCAGATTACGGCGAAGAAGCACGGCGGCGGTCGTCGGTTGATACCGGACGCCCTTCAGCGCCAGGGGAATTAGCATCGGAATGACGATGGCGTTGAAGATGATAGCAGACAGAACCGCGCTTGTGGGCGTGGCCAGCCGCATGACGTTCAACATGCCAAGCATGGGATACTCGGCTGCAAACAAAGCCGGAATGATGGCGAAGTACTTGGAGACATCGTTGGCCACGCTGAACGTAGTGAGAGCGCCGCGAGTGATGAGGATCTGCTTGCCGATCTCAACGATGTCCAGCAGCTTGGCAGGATTCGAGTCCAGGTCAACCATGTTGGCCGCCTCCCTCGCCGCCTGAGTGCCTGCATTCATGGCCACGGCCACATCTGCCTGCGCCAATGCTGGTGCGTCGTTGGTTCCGTCTCCGATCATCGCCACCAGGTGTCCCTCTCGCTGATATTTTCGAATGGCTTCCAGTTTGGCCTCGGGACGAGCCTGGCCTATGAAATCATCAATGCCCGCTTCCGCGGCGATGGCTGCGGCGGTCGTCGGATTGTCGCCCGTGATCATCACAGAGCGAATGCCAACCATGCGAAGATGCGAGAGGCGCTCCTTGATGTTCTCTTTGAGCACATCCTTCAGTCGGATGGCTCCGAGCACGCGGCTGCCCTCGGCCACAACCAGAGGTGTGCCGCCCTCCCTGGCAATGCTGTCCACAGCAGCTCTGATGCCTTCCGGCATCCTGCCGCCTTTGGCTAACACATATTCCTCGATGGCGTCGTGGGCACCTTTTCGGATCTCCCGGCCATCCCAGTTGATTCCGCTCATGCGCGTCTCGGCGCTGAAGGGAATAAAGGATGAGCCGTCAGGCGCTCGAATATCTCTGCCCCGAACGCCCAGCTTCTCCTTGGCCAGATCGACTATGCTCCGGCCTTCCGGTGTCTCATCGGCCAGGGAGGAGAGCATGGCCGCATCAGCCAGATCCTCACTCTTCTCGCCCTCGGCAGGAATGAACTCGGTTGCCATTCTGTTTCCCAGGGTGATAGTGCCGGTCTTGTCCATCAGCACGACATCAACGTCTCCCGAAGCCTCAACCGCCCTACCGCTCAAGGCGATTACGTTGTGCGAAAGAAGCCTGTCCATTCCGGCGATGCCGATGGCTGGCAAGAGGCCGCCGATGGTTGTCGGCATCAGGCAAACCAGAAGGGCCACCAGCACAGGAACGGTGATGGCAAGGCCCATGTACCCGGCAAAGGCGTCCAGGGTTACCACTACCACGATGAAGAGGCCGGTCAGTCCTATGAGCAGTATTTCCAGCGCCTGCTCGTTGGGAGTCTTCTGGCGCTTGGCGCTCTCGACCATCCCGATCATCTGATCCAGGAAGGTCTCGCCCGGATCGGCGGTGATGAGGATTGTGACCTTTCCGGAGAGAACGCGCGTTCCTCCCGTGACGCCGCAAAGGCTTCCGCCTGCCTCACGAACCACAGGGGCGGACTCGCCGGTGATGGCCGATTCATCGACCAGGGCAACACCCTGTGCGATTTCGCCGTCACTGGGAATGATCTCGCCGTCTGCCACCAGTACCCGATCGCCCTTGCATAGCGCGAGAGCTGAGACCTGCTCGGTGCTCCCGTTAGGAAGCAGGCGGCTGGCCATGGCCTCGCTCCTGGCTGATCGAAGCGTCTCGGCCTGGGCTCGACCCCGCCCCTCGGCCAGTGCTTCGGCAAAGTTGGCAAACAGTATGGTAAACCAGAGCCAGATGCTGATCTGTAGATCGAAGGCGTAGGCTCCACCACGCAGAATATCGCTGGCTGTGATCAGGGTCGTCAGGATGGCACCAAGCTCTACGGCAAACATCACCGGATTTCTCCACAGCTTGCGAGGATCGAGCTTGGGAATAGAATCTTTGGCAGCCTGAAGCATCAGATCCGACTGCCAGAGGTTGGACGTTTTGATCTTCATATCTTTTCACCTCAAAATGTCGTTCCCGCTTGCATGAGCAGATGCTCCAGTATCGGGCCGAGCACGAAGACCGGGAAGAAGGTCAGAGCGCCCACGATTATGACGGTGCCCACCAGCATGATCACAAAGAGCGGGCTTGCCGCCGGTAAAGTCGCAGAGCTTGCCGGAACTATCCTCTTTTGCGCCAGAGATCCGGCCAAGGCCAGAGCCGGCAGGATGGTAGCAAATCTGCCCACCAGCATACCAAAAGCCGTTGCCATGTTGTAGAAGACCGTATTGGCGTTCAGGCCGGCAAAGGCAGAGCCGTTGTTGCCGCAAGCTGATGCAAAGGCATAGAGGATCTCCGAGAGGCCGTGCGGTCCGGCATTGTTCAGGCTGGACAGGCCCTGCGGCAGAACAATGGCGACGGCTGCAAAGATCAGCAACGTCACAGACGGTGCCAGCAGGCCGACGACGGCCATGATCATCTCAAAAGGCTCCAGCTTCTTTCCGAAGAGTTCAGGAGTCCTCCCGATCATCAGTCCCGCCAGGAACATGGTCATGATGGCATAGAAGAAGATGCCGATCAGGCCGACTCCCACGCCGCCGAAGATGACCTCGCCTATGGCCATATTGAAGAGCAGGACCAGGCCCGCCAGCGGCATCAGGCTGTCATGCATGCTGTCGACGCCTCCGCAGGAGGTGACTGTGGTCGACTGGGCGAAGAGCAGGGACGGCACAACGCCAAAGCGCGTCTCCTTGCCTTCCATGTTTATGCCTCCGGCAACTCCCAGCTTCTCCAGCAAGGGATTTCCGGAGGTCTCAGCCCACAGGCCCACTCCAAGACCCATGATGTAGAGCACCAGCATCGATGCGAATATGGCTTTGCCTTGCGGATGGTTCTTGATCATAGACCCAAAGGCAAAGGGCAGCGAGGCTGGGATCAGCAGCATTCCCAGTACCTGCAAGAAATCCGTCAGAGGCGTTGGATTCTCGAAAGGATGGGCGGAGTTGGCATTGAAGAAGCCGCCGCCGTTGGTTCCCAGGAACTTGATGGCATCTTGCGAGGCCGCAGGACCAAGGGCTATAACCTGCTCTGCGCCTTCAAGGCCGTGCGCTATGACGTAGGGGCCGAGGGTCTGCACTACGCCTTGAGAAGCAAATATCAAGGCCCAGACAATTGCCAGGGGCAGCAGCAGATAGAGCACGGACCTGGTCAGATCGACCAGAAGTTTCCGATCTCATCGGCATTCTTGCGAGTGAAACCTC
>Ga0105092_10000505_pt1 | contig 20391 bp, 17 predicted proteins | sample PPLLak2March2015_FD_87021 | JGI IMG/M metagenome (GOLD analysis project Ga0105092, IMG submission 87021) | Freshwater sediment microbial communities from Prairie Pothole Lake near Jamestown, North Dakota, USA - PPLs Lake P7 Core (1) Depth... | ecosystem: Environmental > Aquatic > Freshwater >... | reverse complement strand
CATAACCTTCAATGCAGCAGCCAGCGGCACCGAGCCCCTATCTTATCAGTGGATGAAGAGTGGCGAGAACATCACGGGGGCAACTGAGAACAGCTACAGCATACCAAGTGCGAGCGCTGGAGAAGAAGGCAGCTACAGTGTGATGGTGAGCAACAAATGCGGATCGGTTGAATCGGAAAAGGCGGCCTTGACCATAAATTCCGCACCATCCTTCCAGGTTCAGCCATCTTCTCTGGAGGTATGCATCGGCTCCGCCGCAACCTTCAATGCAGCAGCCAGCGGCACCGAACCGATATCTTACCAGTGGATGAAGAGTGGCGAGAACATTACTGGTGCAACTGAGAACAGCTACAGCATCCCGAGTGTGATCACTGGAGACGAAGGGAGCTACAGCGTAATGGTGAGCAACAAATGCGGATCGATCGAATCCGGGGACGTAGCCCTTACCCTGAACCAGCTGCCTTCCATCCAGATTCAACCCGCATCTCAGGAAATCTGCGTGGATTCTGCAGTAACCTTCAGTGCAGCTGCTAACGGCACCGAGCCGCTATCTTACCAGTGGATGAAGAACGGCCAGGTCGTCACGGGAGCAACTGAGAACAGCTATAGCATTCCAAGTGTGAGCATTGGAGACGAAGGGAGCTACAGCGTAATGGTGAGCAACAAATGCGGATCGATCGAATCCGGGGACGCAGCCCTTACTCTGAATCAGGTTCCTTCCATCCAGGTTCAGCCAGTATCTCAGGAAATCTGCGTGGATTCCGCCGTAACCTTCAGTGCAGCCGCTAACGGCACCGAGCCGATATACTACCAGTGGATGAAGGATGGCCAGGCTGTCACGGGAGCGGCTGAGAACAGCTATAGCATTCCAAGTGTGAGCACCGGCGACGCAGGGAGCTACAGCGTAATGGTGAGCAACAAATGCGGAGGCGTCGAATCGGATATAGCGACCCTGACAGTAGACTCAGTGCCCGCCATTCAAGCTCAGCCGGATTCTCAGGAGGTCTGCGTAGGCTCCGCCGTATCCTTCAACGCAGCAGCCAATGTCACAGATCCCGGATCCTACCATTGGATGAAGGACGGCGAAAACATTGCGGGAGTGACTGAAAACAACTACAGCATCCCAAGCGCAAGCGCTGGAGACGAAGGGAGCTACAGCGTAATGGTGAACAGCAAATGCGGACCTGTCAAATCCCGTGCTGCAACCCTTAAACTTAACCACGGGCCATCCATTCGGGTTCCTCCGGTCTCCCAGGAAGCTTGTATCGGCTCTGCCGTAACATTCAACGCGGCAGCCGAAGGCACCGAGCCGATATCTTACCAGTGGATGAAGAACGGCGTGGACATCACGGGAGCAACTGAGAACAGCTACAGCATCCCCGGTATAAGCGCTGAAGACGAAGCGAGCTACAGTGTAATGGTGAGAAACAAATGCGGATCGGTCGAATCAAGCGCTGCAGCCCTTACCCTGATTCAACTGCCTTCCATTCAGGCTCATCCGGTCTCCCAGGAGGTTTGCATAGGATCTGCGGTAATATTCAACGCAGCAGCCAGCAGCACCGAGCCGATATCCTATCAGTGGATGAAGAATGGCCAGGTTATCGCAGGAGCGACTCAGAACAGCTACAGCATTCCGAGAGCGAGCGCACAAGACGCAGGGAGCTACAGCGTGATGGTGAGCACCAGGTGCGGAGGCGTCGAATCGAGCTCTGCAGCTTTGACGACAATCTCAGGCCCCACAATTCAGGTTCAACCACGGTCTCTTGTGGTCTGTTTGTGCTCTCCCGCCGCCTTTAGCGTAGAAGCCACCGGCATGGAGCCGCTATCTTATCAGTGGAAGAAAGACGGCGTTGACATCCCCGGAGCCAACCGGAATACATACCTGATTTCGCGCGCCATCGAGAGCGATGAGGGCTGCTACCAGGTCGTAGTGAAAAACATATGCGGCTGGATTGAATCTGATGTAGCGGAACTGTCGGTAAGTAAGTCTCCCTGCATCTCCGTTCAGCCGGTCAGCCGGAACGTCTGCGAATGCACCTGCAAAATGGTTGTCTTCAGCGTGACGGCCACAGGCGCGAAGCCTCTGTACTATCAATGGAAGAAGGATGGTGTCGCCATTCGTGGAGCAAATTTAGACAAACTGAGCATCTTTGATGCGAAGGCAGACGATGCCAGCGGATACACCGTTGTGGTAACCAATAAATATGGCTCTACTGAATCGGATGCCGCATTCCTGCGAGTGGACCCGCCTGTGCAAATCGTCAAAAATCAACCCATCTCCCAGAAAATTGTGGAGGGCGAATCGTTCGTCCTCAGAGTGGATGCGACGGGAGCCGGGCCTATTTCCTATCAGTGGATGAGGAACGGGTTGAACATCTCAGGTGCGACTTCCCCCACATACGTTGTAGAAAAAGCTACAAAGAACGACATCGGAAGCTATAGAGTCCTGGTGAGCAGCGGAAGCTGCCACGTAGAATCGAATATCGGGACTGTGAAGTTTGCGGATGGAGGCATGAGGCAGTATAATCGAAATTGGTAGGAAAAAGAGCATCCTCCGATGTCCGATATGCTTGGAAAGGCGGATCGGAGGATTTTTTATAATTTTATAATTTATGGGCGGCTGCTGATGGCATCAGTCTTTCGCCAGCGCTAAGTGCCTCATTGCCTCCCCCGCGGTCCTGCTAAGGGAGCCGGCTTTTCTTTAGGTTAATCCTTCAATTCCTTCTTATTGCCCTCGACTCGTTCTAGAATCTCCAATATATCGGAGGTGTATCTTTTCATTATATCCAGATTATTCGCAAGCTTACACCGGAGAATGTGCATTCTCATATTTAGCTAGGCGGGCTTCAAGTTCTCGTATTTTTGCCTTAAGCAACTCGATCTCCTGCTTTAAAAGCTCATTTTGTTCCTGAAGTTGCTTGGTGATCTCTATTTCGTTTATATTTCCATTTGCGAATATTATCAATGTATTATTTAATTTTTCTGGTCTGAATGGTTTAGACGAATTCGGATTAATTCACGCGGGAGATAAACACATACTGTAAAATCAATATCAATTGCCTTAAACTTCCTACGGAATTTTTAAAGCAGAAAATGATTTATATGATTACGCTGCTGCTTGTTGCCACATGGGACACGTATTCTTAAGTCCTCTAAACTGGGGTTTGGGCCACTCCACCCGCGACATTCCGATCATCCGAGAGCTTCTCGCTCACGGCCATGAAGTGACCATCGGTACCAGCGGAAATGCTCTGGCTCTTCTCAAGAGAGAGTGCCCGGAATGCAATTTCATCCTCTTCAAGGACTATCCTGCGCCATACAGTGCCTCTCGATTCTTCCTGCCCAAGTTCGTGGCAAGCATCCCCCTCCTGCTCCGCGCTCTGGCGCAGGAGCGAACGAAGCTGGATCAAATTCTGGCGGAGAACAGGTTCGACCTGATTATAAGCGACAATCGCATGGGCGTCTATTCCCGCAAGATTCCAAGCTATTTTATCACTCATCAGTTACGATTCAGCCTGCCAACTTATCTTTACCCCCTTGAGATGCTGACCATTCCCGTCAACAGCTTCTTCCACATCAAATACAATGGCGTAATCGTTCCAGATATCGCGCCGAGCGGCAACAATTTATCCGGCAAGCTGTGCCGCTCAAATCTCAACGTCACAAACCATCGGGTTTACTATGCGGGAATCTTCACCAGCACCGAGAAGATGCAGGTGGATGAAGATCTGGATTACCTGGCGGTCGTATCCGGCCCCGAGCCGCAGAGGACGAAGCTGGAAGAGATCATCCTCAAGCAAATACAGAAGCTGCCGGGCGAGAAGGTTGTGCTCCTGGGAAGCCCGCAAAAGGAGGCTCGCCAGAAGCTGGATGAGCACACAACGGTTTACTCATACGTCTCCAACGAGGAGAAAGTATTGCTCATGAACCGGGCTAAGTTCATGATCACTCGCTCCGGCTATACTACTATGATGGAGATGGTGGAGATTGACAAGAAACACGGCCTCTTCACGCCTACTCCCGGCCAGACGGAACAGGAATATCTCTCCCGCTATTATGCCAAGCAGGGTTGGTTTCTATCCCGCAGCCAGTACAAGCTTAAGCTTCCCGAAGACGCAGTGGAGGCCATGAAGTATAGCGGCTTTCCGAAAATGAGCAAAACCCGCGAAAATGTGACTAAGCTCTATCAGGAAGTGCTGAAACGGCATCTTACTTGATCAATATATTTTTTGTGATGAAACGGTTGACTGCCTATGTATCTGGACGAGTGCAAAGGACAGGATATAGTGCAAGGATTACTGAAATCGCCAGAGCCCGTGGCATGTCGGGCTACGTCCAAAATCTTCGTGATGGAACCGCTAGATTGTGGCTGAAGCGGAAGAATCGGTTCTGGATCAATTTGCCAGAGATATAGATATCCGAAATACCATCAATTCATGTCTCATCGATAATGATCGTGGACTTGGGGCCTTCCGACGGCAGGGCGAATGAGAGCTATTCATGTCTGAAAAGACGTGGTCCAATTGATATGTCCTCGAACAAGGACGTTAGTGAATTTTCGCCATTTCATATGGGCAATTGAAAGATGGCAGTTCGTAACCATTTGGCTGCAACCAGTGGCAAACGACCATTCAACTACAGAGGAATAAAAGCGCACGACTGAGGCACTTGGATTTTAATTTCAGCTCGAAAATCAATAGCATCCTACAGTTGGCCACAGGAAATATCGAGGCGCAAAAAAATGGTCTTTGGCCTTGATTTTTTTAGACCAAGGCCATTTTTATCCCTGCATGGCAAAACGCCTGACCAATTTCATTGGCCCAATACCAGCATTCACATGGTCAGATACTGCGGTCCATTCCACCTGAAGTCAGGCCCGGAATCTCGCCAGAACAATGCCAGATGGCCTTCAATCTGAGCGATCAACTCCAGGTGTCCCGGCGTCCCGAAATTGCTCTGGATGAGGGACACGCCCTCTACTTTGCCGACATTCATGCCGAAAGTGAACGGGCCGTACCAGTGAAGATGCTCGTCGTCATTGTCGCGCCAGTAGTAGGCCAGGCCGCCTGAAGCCAGCGGGACAACCAGTTCGAAGTTCCCCTTATTGCCAAACGTGCTCTGGATCATGGACGGCGTTCCGGAAACGCCGGTGGCAAAAATCTCCGGGCCGTGCCAGATCATCTCTTCGTTCATCTCGCCCCAGAAGAAGGCAAGGCTGTCTCCGGAACGTGCCACGATCTCCAGATTGCCGGGATTCCCGAAGTTGCTCTGGATCATGGTAACAGCGTCATATATTCCTGCGTCTGTGGCAAAGTTGAAGGGCCCGCACCAGCGCAGATTCGAGTCGTCGTTGTCCCGCCAGTAGTAGGCAAAGCCGCCGCTCACCAGGGGCACGACCAGATCATAGTTCCCGCGGCATCCAAAGCAGCTCTTGATCATAGCCGGATTTCCTGAGAAGAGCGGAACCAGAGACTTTTCCGAGATCGGATTTGGGCCATACCATCCGAGCAGCGACTCTGAGTCACGCCAGAAATGCATGAGACTGTGGCCGCCATGATCGGTGGCCGCAAGCTCAAGGTTATCATGAGGCCCAAAGTCTCCCTGGATGAGCGAGACGCCTTCAATTCGGCCGGCATCAGCGCCGAATTTAATCGGACCCTCCCAGGGAAGCTTATCCGAATCGTTATTGCGCCAATAATGAGCGAGGCCGCCGGAAGGCACAGGAACTACCAATTCAAAATTTCCCTGGCACCCATAATTGCTTTGCAGGAATGACGGATTGCCAGAGACCGGGGCTGACAGGGAAGGCCCTTCTGCCCTCTTGATCTCGTTCTTGCCTGGAGAGCCATTCTTTTTTGCTGCATTCTTTTCTTTTCTTGTTCTCCCTTTTCCTGCACTGGTAGAGAGAGACGACTCCTTCTGCCTGCTTGCTATCTTTCGACCTTTTCCTTGCATCTGGATATTCCCTCTTATTCCTACAAAACTGATTCTTCGCGCTGTTTATTCGTGAATGCGTTTCAAAGGATTGATTCGACTTGGCTGCCTTGGTTTTCGTTTCCGGTTAACCGGTTCGTTCCGGTTCGTCGATTCACTCGGTCAGCTGATTCTGATACTCAATCCTTGAATGGCGAATTTTTATGCAATTAACCATCTACTATGCCTTATTACTACTTTAATTTTAGCACTAGCAATGTTTCTGAAGACAGAAGGTGCACATCGCATTCGCATCTTCTATAAGCATCCCTAGCCCTCTGTTATGCGAGTCTCACCTATTCTTAAATCCCCTATTTGTTCTGGTGCATTGAGATCAGAATGGATCGCCCATTCATCCTCCCTCTAACTCTCACTTTTTCATCAAACCTGTCTTAAATGGATCTTGAGCAAAATCTTTTGGCATATTCATCTTGCAATTTAAAACTAATATATAATATTCAAAAATTATTATAATTTTAATTTATATCATACATAATTAATTTAATTAAATTATTTAATTTTTAATTTATGATATATAATTATGATTCTTATAAACAATAATCAATTCAATGATTATATAATATAATAAGTTAATTAAAGTTATAGGTCAATAATTTATAATTTTAAAAGTATCAAATCTATTTTAGTTAATTACTTTGATCAAACGCTTAATTAATTATGAAAATAATTTTATATAATATGATTCTGAGCACGAAGTCTATATGTTTCAACTGGTATTTTAATTTATAAAATTATGGTTCTTTTAATGGCAAGTTTTGCATATTCTGATAGGTTATATGAATGCACCTTGCAGTGAATACTCAATCGCCTTTGGGCATCCTTTTGACCTCGCCAAGGATAGGGATATGCTCAGAGGTGGGCATATTCACATAGTATTTGGAATTAATCGATCAACAAAAGCCTATTTCCTAAAGGAGAACAATATTTCGGTACTATAAACTATGAGAACAACAGATAATAGAAGAGTTTCCCAGGTGAAAATGACGGGATGTCCATTCGAAGATTAATTATAAAGTATTAATAATAAATTACTCAATCTAAATAAATTATTTATAATAAGAAGATAAAATTTAATTCAAAAATTGTACTAAAATTTAATTTACAAAACTTTTTGTACAAATATATATGTTAGGGTTATCTTTAGTTTTTATTTAATTATATCAATTATTTTTAAATAAATTATTATTAAAAAATAATTAATAAAAATTCTTTATGTATATTATTTTTAGATTAATACAATATATTTTAGATTATTATTGCTAAAATAGATAAAGTGAGAGTTGAGTAGATCGTTAGCAGAATACTAGTTTATAACATTTAATTTATTATATACTAATAGCTGGCAATAAAATGTCCAGAATTCATAAATAGATAAGCAGTAGGCGAAATCGATGCCGAAAAGAAGTGTGTTTTTCAAGTCCCTTCCAGAAATGCAATACAAATCAAAATCTATCTGCAGAAAGCAATATCAATTGATTTCCACCACCCAACGCCATGCTCCCCAGCCCTTTGGACCTGTTTGCCGCAGATCGTTTGCGCCGGAGCAAGCTAGTTGCGTCCTATCGCAGAAGCATTTAATAGGCTATTGCGCCTAATTTAGGAAGGGAGATAAGATGCCAAAAGAATGCCTCCAGCCGGACATGAACTATCTTTTACGGGTTTTAAAAGATATCATCGGATTCAAGACAATCGCTCCACCCGGGAGCTGCTATGAAGAAATCGTCGATTACTTGATCCCGATATTCAAGGACTTTGGATTCAAGACCCAAAAAATGACCATGCCAAAGGATGTCTTCGCCACCAAATGTGAGGACTCGCGCCTAGTTGGCGACCGCTTCAATTTGAGAGCCGATCTCGATGTGAGGGCAAAGGAGACCCTTGTCATCTATGCTCATCTGGATGTTGTGCCCGCGGAAGGTTCCTGAGAGACTAATCCGTTCCACTTAACCCAGAAGAATGGACGCGTTTACGGACGCGGCGTCTCCGACTGCAAAGGCTCCATTGCGGCTCTGATCGCAGCTCTAAGGGCGCTATTGAAGGATGAAAACACAAAGAGCAACCTAAAGTATAATTTGTCGGTTCTTCTGACGACGGATGAAGAGGTGGGCGGCTACTCCGGCCTCTGCTATCTGACTGACCTCGGACAGGTTAAGGGAGACTACATGCTCTGCATGGACGGCTTTTCCGATGATGTGGTCATCGGCAGCAACGGCATCATTACCTGGGAGATCGTGGTGCGCGGCAAATCGGCTCACAGCGGCTCAAGCTTCCTGGGCGTCAATGCTGTGGAAAGGTCAATCGCAGTCATGGAAGAGCTGATGAAGCTCAAGAAGGTAATTCAAGCCCGCAAATCCTCAATTCCGGCCAGCTCCGCCCTGGAGGCTCTCGGCAAGAAAAATCTCATTCCGATCCTGAATATCACCATGATCAATGGCGGCATCAAAGAAAATATTGTGCCGGATAAGTGTGTCCTGCGTGGTGATCGGCGCGTCATTCCCGATGAGAGCATGGAAGACGCGATGGCCGAGATTGAGAGGACACTCAAACCCCTGGATGTCGAGTTTGACCTGAAGTTCTTCCCAGGCTATCCCCCCATGCACGTGAATCCTGATCACAAGTGGGTGACGGAAGTGAGAGAATCCGTGCAAAAGGGCATGGGATTCCTGCCCAAGCTATCAGGCGCTCAAGGGAGCCTGGATCAGGCTTATGCCACGGAAAAGACGCGAATTCCCACATGCGTTTACGGCGTGGGAAGGCAACTGGAGAGCAATATTCACGGCCTGAACGAGAACGCGCGCATCACAGACCTGGAAGGATTCTGCCGGTTCCTGATCGATCTGCTTGAAGCCTGAATTCTGCGAATGGGGCTGAATTCACAAAATCAAGAATCAAGAAAAACTGAGAACTATGAAAAGCAAAGAGCCATGAAAGTAATATCCGTAGTGGGAACAAAGAAGACCGGCAAGACCACTCTCGTCACTGCGCTTGTGCAGAGTCTGGCCAAGCATGGCCGGGTGGGGACGATCAAGAACATGGTCACTCATCCCGTGGATCGAGGCGACACCAAGCGCCATTTCGATGCCGGTGCGGACGTGGTCATCGGCCTTGGCGATGCCAGGCTAAAAGTGACGCGCGAGCGCGGAGACCTTGATTCGGCCCTGGCCGACCTTCAGGCAGAGGGGATGGATTATGCTGTTGTGGAAGGCTTCAAACACAGCAGCCTTCCCAAGTTTGTGATGGCGGATATTGAAGTGCCCAATTGCTTGAGAAAGGTAATGCTCTTCGAGCTGAACGATGCGCTGACGGAAGAACTCGTCAGTCAGGTTTTAACCCTGGATGATTACCAGGCAGCTCCTTGAAAACCTTTGACATTTTTGCGCTGGATCTTTTCGGATTTATCGTGCTCGGACCTTGATATTCGACTTTTGCCGAAGGATTTGCTTCTTTGGCCATAGCCAATTTGCAGGAAATTACTGCATATTTTGAATCATAATATTAAATCTAAATCCATTAAGCAAAAAAATTTGATGCTTAGAATTTGTAATATGAGTTTTATAATCAAAATTATGATATCTCAAATATATCGACACATTTTTAAGGTAGCCTGCTGTTTCCGTTTCTTGGAGAGAATTGGGTTTGAGGTGTGGAGCAATTGCTGCGCTCCTCTTAGCTGTAGCTATCGTTGGGTCAGCCTCGGCTGCCGACTACATCTTTGAGAGCTTAACGGTCAAGGGATCGGGCTACCGAAGCGATGAGATTCGCGGCCAGACCGCTCCCGGAAATGAGGGCCAGAAAATAGCGGAGACTTCATCAGGCACGGGCAGCTCCAACGATCGATTCCAATTAGAGATTGATAGAACCTGGAACAGCATCAATTACAGCCGCGAAGCCGAGTTTGAGTACTTTCCCACAGTTTTTGACAACAAAACCTATGATCAAAAATGGAAAGATATTCTCTGCGCGAAAAACTATGATGCAGGTGCACAGGTCAGCGAAGCATACACCCAAGCGGAGCATCTGCAAAGAACTACCGACATCAGCGAAATGGGAAACGCGAGCGGCAATTATCTGATCGCGCATGTAAATTCCAATGTAATCGGCAATGCCCACGTCGGCTGGTCATCCAATCAGAATGCAACCGATTCCTTCGGCAGGTTCATTCATATCGGCAAGAGCACGGAAGATCTGACCGGAGTCTTCACCATCGAGAAATATATTGAGCTATTGCAGAACTCATCCGACCCGTCGGACGGAATTGATTGGATGCCCTGCGCCTAAAGTCGGGCAGTCGGGGCAGAAAACTTAAACATGAGGAGCGCCAACCAAAAGGCCGTAGGAGATGAATCGATATGGCTGATTGCGAACTATGCACCCGTGCGAGACCGTTGCTCTTTCCCATAAAAGCCCCAGTTCACAACCTCACTTATCCGGAAGGCGCATACAAGGGCGTATGCGACATTTGCCTGGAGCATCTGGAGAAAGGCTGGCAGGAGCGTTTCGGTCCAAAGCCGGAAGCCAAGAAGTAAAATTGATATTAAATTATTTATAATGCCCCTGGCACTAATCGCTGGAATTATAGCAGGATTAGCCAAAATGGCACTATTGATCAAAAACCTTTTTTTAGTTTATGCAAGAAACAATTGGCAAGTTTAGTGGCAAGTTTAGTGGCAAGTTTAGTATTTCGTAGCTGTTGCTCTATCGTATGGGCTGGAAGGCGGATCTCGAAATGATGAGGATGCAAAAGGAGGAAAAGGTTGTCGTCGTTTTGCTTCTCATGGCTTTGGGATCATTGGCTATCGCTTTTTGGGCTTTCGGGCCGGAAGAAGGAGCATCGAGCGCCCTTTCCGGCTCAACTGGCTCAATCGGCTCCGCCGGCGCACTAGCGGCAGGCACTTCATCGACAGACCAAACTGTGCAAGGCAATGTTTTGGAGATGAAGAGCACAAAAACCGGAGGCAATCTGATTTTGCAGTTAAACTCTACGGCAATGCCGATATTCATTCCATCCAGCGCGGGCGCAGAACAGATCAATAATCGTATTCAACCGGGCGATCGAATTCTGGTTATGGGCAAAATCTACGACTATCAGGGAGAAAAGGAACTGAAGGTCTCCCGTGCCGGAGACGTTCGGGAGATCTGATATCTTGATGAAGATCATCACGCTTCTCACCGATTTTGGCTCTTTTTATCCTGCGCAGATGAAGGGCGTGATTTTGTGCAAATTAAATGAGTTGATAGCGCCGTCTGCTGGTTCGCCGTCTATTAGCGCATCATCTATTACGTTTGTTGATATCGCCCACGACATCCCGCCCCAGGACGTGCGCGCAGGGGCTTTTGCACTTCTCTCATCAGCCCGCTACTTTCCGGCAGGAACTATTCATATCGCAGTTGTCGATCCGGGCGTCGGCACGGACAGGCTCGGCCTGGCGGTTGAGAGCGGCGGCCAGTTCTTCGTAGGCCCGGACAACGGTCTTCTCCTGCCTGCGGCCCGATCCCTGGGCCAGCCTGTCGCCTACAAGATCGCCTGCAAATTTGAAGAATCCATGTCCAACACCTTCCACGGTCGAGATATCTTCGCGCCGGTGGCCGCCCTGCTGGCTGCGGGGCAGAATCCCTCAAGCCTCGGACCGCGAGTTCTGCCGAAAGCACTGAGCTTTGGAGACACAAAGAAGACGGATGACGGTATAGAAGCGAGCATCATTTATGTCGATCGATTCGGCAACCTCATCCTGAATATGCAAAAGCTCCCCGGATTTGATGTGTCCCTGAAGGGCGTAAAGCTAAAGCGAGTTCGGACCTACGGGGAAGGGCGCAGGATCGAACCGCTTATAACCATTGGGAGTCATGGCTTTGCAGAAATTGCGGTCAACCAGGGGAATGCTGCGGAAGCATTCCGCCTCAAAGCCGGAGACCGCGTTGAACTGGAGGAGATTTAAGTTGTTTGGCATAGAGTTCGTTCCTGATGAATCCGTCTTGAAGATCGGCTACATGGCAAAGCTGGCTGAAGATGCAGGTTTCCAGAATATTTGGATCACAGATCACTACAACAACCGGGATGTCTGGTCAACTCTCGCCGTTCTTTCCCTGATGACCAATAAGATCAAACTGGGAACAGGCGTTACCAATCCCTACACCAGAAACTCGGCCATCACCGCCTCCAGCATCGCCTCCATCAACGAGCTTTCCGGAGGGCGCGCCATCCTTGGCATCGGGCCGGGCGACAAGGCCACCTTCGATAAGATGGGAATCGACTGGGACAAGCCACTCTCCAAGGTGAAGGAATCGGTCCTGGCCATCAGAGCATTCCTGGCCAAGGAGCAGGTAAACCAGGCTGGCTTCAAGGGCGCGCAGATGGCCTTCGGCCCCAGCAAGATACCAATTTACATCGGCGCTCAAGGGCCGAAGATGCTGGAGCTGGCTGGAGCCATCGCCGATGGTGTTCTCATCAACGCCTCGCATCCGGATGATTTCAAATTCGCAGTTCCCATGATCCGCCAGGGAGCAGAGAAGGCAGGCCGCAAGCCCGAAGATGTGCAGGTCTGCGCTTACGCCAGCTTCAGCGCCGACAAGGATCAGGCTAAGGCAGTTAACGCTTCTAAGATCGTGGTGGCTTTCATCGTGGCCGGCTCGCCCCAGAATGTCCTGGAAAGGCACGGCATTGGCATAGACGAGGCCAAGGCAATTTCCGACGCACTGGCCAAGTATGATTTCAAGTCGGCAATGGCCGCTGTTTCCCCAAAGATGAGCGAGGCGTTCTCCGTCTCAGGCGCTCCGCAAGATTGCCGCGCCAGGGTGGATGAGCTTCTCAAGACCGGTGTCACACAGATCGTAGTCGGCTCGCCCATCGGCCCGAATAAAGAGAGCGCTATCAAGCTGATAGGCAAGCAAGTCATAGGCAAATAAACGACAAAGCATTAACCGGGCGTTATTACCATCAGTCCAGGAGACAGTATTCACCATGCGCGGGCTCTACATCGGGCGCTTCCAGCCGTATCACCTCGGCCATGAGACAGTCCTTCAAGAGATCTCTCAGGAGATGGAAGAGATAGTTATAGCCATCGGGAGCGCCCAGGAGAGCCATACCACAACTAATCCCTTCACTGCCGGAGAGCGAATGGAGATGATCTGCGCATCTCTCAGGGCGGTTGATCTGAGAAGCAGATGCTACGTCATACCCGTGGAGGATATCAACCGCAACTCCATCTGGGTGGCACATCTGCAATCCATGATTCCTCAATTTGATGTGGTCTATTCCAATAATCCGCTCGTTGTCAGGCTTTTCTCCGAGGCAAACGTGGCCGTGAGAAAGCCGCCCATGTGCCGGCGTGATGTCTATTCCGGCACGGTCATTCGCAAGACTATGCGTGAGGGAGGCGATTGGAAGAGATTGGTTCCTGAAAGCGTGGCCGCAATCATTATTAAGATCGGTGGAGTGGAGCGGCTATCGTCCGTTTCCAAGAGCGATGCCTCTTGATTGTTTCTCTGAGATGATTTAGGATTAACCTACTAATATTTTTCCAAGGAGATCTTTTCCAAGGAGATCTTCTATTAGGTCTTGGTGATATCATAATAAATGAAGGATGATAACTGAAGGTGGTTTATTTGCCCAAAGAATGCGGTTCAATGGCCCTCGTGCCTATCGGCGAGATTCATTCGCCTTACAAGCGGCTTGAGGATATCCCTGGTCAGGGAAGGCTATCCCAAGAGATCTGCGAGATCGATGTCTTTCCCGAATACGCTTTCGGACTTAAGGATATCGAGCAGTGCTCCTATCTCTTCATCCTTCTTTGGATGCATCTTGGCGACCGGAGAAGGCTCATGGCGACACCCCCAATAAGCCACAAGGAGCACGGCGTCTTTGCCACTCGCTCGCCCGGAAGGCCAAATCCAATCGCACTTGACATCGTCGAACTGCTGGATGTGAAAGGAAATCGTCTCACCGTGCGGGGAATGGACGCTTTGGACGGAACCATATTGCTGGACATCAAGCCCTATTCGCCGGAGATGGACTGTATAAATTATATGTAGTTTTTGGCTTGCGTCTCAAGCGATTAACAAAAATTTTGCGCAAGCGGATACGATCTGGTGAATTGATAACAAGATCGAATGATAACGGACAGACGATTGATAATATGGATGACAGAATAAAATGGATGATAGATCGAATATAGGCAAAGGGTAAATCACAAAGCCGCATACTTCATCTAAAATTTTCAACCGTCAACTGCCTCTCCACAGCCGCAAGATCTTTCGCCGGGCAGATTTTGCGCCGCTCTGTAAATTATCTCTCGAATGCTCTCCTGGCTTTGGCCCATTGTTTCCGTGATCTCTGCGATGCTGAGCTTTCTGTCTCCAGCCATTCCGCAGGCGGGGTTGGTCACGATGCATAGCGATGCATAGCACAGTGCGGCTTCCCTGGCCAGCACAACCTCCGGATAGCCGGTCATGCCCACAACATCACCGAACAGGCGCATCATGCGAATTTGCGCGGGCGACTCCAGATGAGGGCCTTCCGAGCAGACATAGACGCCTTCCGCTGTCGGCAGCCCGAGGCTGCGGGCCGAATCGGCAAGGGTTGCTCGGAGCTGTGGACAGTAGGGTCGGCTCATGTCCACGTGAACTGCCTTTTCCTCGAAGAATGTGTTTGCTCTTGTCTTGGTGAACTCCACAAAGTCGGTGGGCAAGAAGATGCATCCCGCGGGATGCATAGCCATGCTTCCCACAGTGTTAGTGGAGACTATTCGCTTTGCACCGCTCCTTTTTGCTGCGCAGATGATGGCACGATAATCGACTTTGTGGGGCGGCAGATGATTTGAGCCGTGCCTGGAGATGAAGACTACTCTTTGTCCTTTCATCCTGGTGTAGGCAACGGGAACTCTTCCGTAGGGAGTCTCAATCTCGTCAGCAAGGCCATCAAGGGAAAAGCCCGTTCCGCCGATAACTGCCAGCTCAGCAATCATGAAAAAAAGAGAATCCTTCAAGCCTTAAATCACTTTTCTCATCTTCAGGTCATCGATGATCTCTTGCAGTTCCACGGCAGCCTTGGCCCGATCAGTGATGAGAATGCCTCTTTCCAAACCACGGCACATCTCCTTTCTGTATTCCGTCTCCTAAAGAGCGGTACAGGTATCTGTCCTTATGAGATCCAAGGTCGATTCTCATCAAGTAGGTCAGGCCGTGCACCGCCCAGGTATTCAATGCCCAGGAGAGCACAATCGACACGGTCAGCGGCTCGCTGAAGTGATAGGTCCAAAACCCGGCCAAAGAGCCGAGCAGTTCCATGACTCCGCCCACGACAACGCTTGTCGCCAGCAGCGACATATTCCATTCAATCGAATGCTTCCTGGAATAGATGAAGCCCAGGGCAGCCATGAGGGCATACATAATAATAACATTCATTTCGGCGAACGCCCAGTATCCTTCCCAAGCCATGAAGAGTGCGAAAAGAACCGCCACCAGGGCAAAGGGCAGACTGTTCCAGCTCTGCAGCTTGGCGAAAATGCCGATGGGCTTGAGCCATTTTGCCAGCAGATCGGCAAATTGAAGGATGACCAGCATGAAGATCATCCATCCGGTGACGATGTAGGGCGATATCCCGTCGCTTCCCGTGTAGGTGAGCAGCCCGGCGGATGTATTCGTATGCTCGACCACTGCCGAGAGCAGGGCCGAGGAGAGCAACAGGCCGCACAGATCCCTGGTCTTCATCCTCACCGCGGCGATGACTGCGACGATGATCGCTGCCAGGAAGCTGAAATCAAATAGCAGGTTCGAGTGCCAGAAATATCCGTCCTTGACGAATCCGGCGATGCAAGCGATGGAGATCAGGGTTACTATTATTAAATTGGCCTTTCTCCTGGCCCTGTCCTCTTCCGTATCTCTGAAGTCTTTGATGTTGAGGTAGACAGCGTCGTTCAAGAGCTGCAATAATCCCGGAGTGAAATAGCGGAAAACTGGCAGGCGCGCCAGGTCGTAGAGTATGAAGTCGGCCCCGATGTTAAAGAGCGTCTCCCAGCCGGGGATGGTCAGCAGCAGTTCGATTGCCCATTCGTAGAAGTCCTTTACCTCTGCCGGTGGCCGGTTCCAGTTGCCGTCTTTATCGCTAGGATTTTTGTAGGGAAGCGAATTTAAATTAAACTTTACGGATGCGTCCCCCAGGCCGCGCTCGTGAGCTTTTTTCAGGTGCACAATTTCCATCGGGTCGTAGCCCATCATCTGGCAGGCCACGGCATCGGCGGTCACGACATTATTGGATGCGATGACCGTCTGGTAGTTGAGAGGTGCGCAGGAGAGCGGCCCTATGGCCTCGCCTCCGATGGTGCCGTCGATGATGGTCAATGTCGGCGTGAAAGCCAGGTTGATCTCGTAGATGACATCCTCGATCTTCTTGCGGTGGAACCGGGCCTTGTCGATCTCAGGGATGGTGCCGTACATGTTCTTCATGCCGATGGTGATGCCAGTGAGAAGGTGCGTCTTCATGACGGGCACCGAGATGATCACATCGGCCTCGATCGCGTCCCTGGAAATCCTCTCCAGGCCGATGGCGCTGTCCTTTCCGAAATCAAACCAGGCGATGCTTGACTCGGATAAGTTTTGCAGCTTGACCTTCTTTTCTGCAGCCCACTTCTTCCAGCCGGAGTCGGCTGCCGCCTGCCAGAATTTTGTCCAGACCATATCCGCATCGGCGATCGTGATCTCTGCTTCAAGGGCCAACAGCTCTTCCACCAGCTCTTCCACGACCTCGGTGCTGGTAAAGGTGCCCTTGATCTCCGGAACTCCGCCGCAGATGTTGACCTTGATGAGCACCTTGTCGCCTTTTTTAACATACTTTCCGATTCCTCCAATGCCATCCAGGGCGGAGCGCACGCATTTTTTGGCATCCGGATCTCTGGCCACGGCATAGGCAGCAGGCCGGGCGGCGGATCGGCTCTTGCTCTTGACATCGGAATATGTGAATTTCTCTTTGGAGACCCTTCTCCGTTTACTGAGCAGCAGAGCCGACGCATATCCAAAGAAGATCCAAAATGGGTACAAAATAAATAAAATGACCACAATAATTGAAGGAACATCCGCCTTCGAGATGCCGGTGATGTTGGTATGGAGCATGAAATCCGAGCCGCTCATGCCTGAAAAGAAAGGAAAGACGCAGCGGAAAATGTCTGCGTAAAGGAGGGCCGAGTAGGCTATAAAAGTTAGCAGGATGGCGATTCCCACTACTATTTTGGCGTGTCTGTTCCATTCTAATTTCTGGCCTAGAAAATAAATGACAAGACCGGATAGAAAAAGCAAGGGCGGATCTATGACAAAACTCATTAGAGCACCATCCGATTTATGACTTTTATGGATTCGCTACTTTCAGCAAAACAGATTATTAAAATATATATACCTATTGACACAGTTGCAGCGATCCATCGCAAATTCGATCGACATTTTGTGGCTAAAAATTAGAAATATGAATGCAATCATTTCCTCAATTCTGGTCGATTGTGCAAATTTCCGTTTTTGTGTTAGCTGCAATGCCGTGGTTGGGTTTTCAGTTAAAGTCCCCCATCCTGGCGATCTTACCGTATTCCAGCTCCTCTTTCGGAACGGGTGCCAGTTCTTCATCGGGATATCCAATGGAGATGATGCATTCTACTTTCATATCATCCGCCAAATGGAGGGCCTCTCGGACATACTCCTCTGCAGACCTGTGGTCGATGTGTTTGCGATTTCTGATCTGAATCCAGCAGGACCCAAGTCCCAGGCTCTCTGCCGCAAGCTGCAAGACTATGGCGGCGATGGAGCAGTCCTCAACCCAGACATCCGATTCGCTCTCCCTGGCGCATACAACCACGCCCAGAGCCGCCCCCTTCAAAAAGCCCGAGCCGCTCTCCTTGGCCTTGGAGAGGGCTTCGAGCATCGATTTATCCGTGATAAATATGAATCTCCAGGGATTGATGCCGCGGGATGATGGGGTGCGCAAAATTGCCTCCTTGAGCGGATCGATGACGGCGGGCTCTATCTTCTGGTCCTTATATTTTCTGATGCTGCGCCTTTTTCTCAAGATTTCTAGCATGACAAACCTCCCTGGATTTTTGTTCGATGTTTGGGTATTCAATCCTAAATTATTCAATCCTAAATTATTCAATCCTAAATAAGTCAATCCCAAAACTGATCTTTAGGCCTCACACCCGCGCCGGGCCGTAGCAGGAGACAGGGCGATTGAATACCGAGCCGATGAGGACGTTTCTCTTGGCCATTGCCAAGCTTTCTTTTCCTGTAGAATTGGGCTGTGCAACCGTTTCATTCCCGCTGCCAGCAGATCCGACGGCAAACGTCTTGGGCCGCACTGAAGAATATACTGCGGTTCCGTCGATATTTCCTTTCGGGCTGTAGTCGCAGACCAAAATGTCGTATCCGCTGGAGTTGGCCTTGCCGCATCCGACCTCATTTGTGTCCTGCCAGATCATCTGCGTGTAGTGGCTAACAGCACCGGGTGAGCCGATCGAGCTGACGGACGGGTACCGGCCGTTGATGAAGTACTGTTTCTCGTCTCCCCACAGATCGACCAGCTTGGTGAGCGTGAAATGCAGATTTGAGGAAGCACGGGCGATGTTCTGCCCGCATCCCGGCATTGGGCAGTGTTTCTGCTGATTTTTCGGCAGGTATTCGACGGCGTTTATGTCGGCGCAGTTTTGTGCCTGCAAACTCAGGTTTTCAGACCAGGCAAGCGGCGTGACGTTTACTTCCGATCGGTATTTGTTCTGAGCGGCGAGGATCTCCTGTTTCTCGGACGATGTAAATTCTGCTTCGACAATAGCTATCATAGTTATCGATAGCATGAATAGTGCAATTAAGCGAGCTACAGCAATTCGCCTTTCATTTTTTCTCGTTTGCATTTCTATCATTCTTCCTTCCTTGGCAACGATAAAGATACTTAGCAACGATTAATATTATTCTCTCAATGAAACTATATTTTCAGGTCTAATTGTGGGATTTTCCTATTAATAAGAAGGATAATTTAAAGATTTTGATAATGGGTTTAATTACAGTTCTGATATTGATTTTTAAAATAATTATATAATTTGAAACTGGCAAAATTAATTTTAACTATTCACTCATTTATAGGTAGTATTATTAAATGAATCAATTAAATGAATCAGATCTTCTGCTAAAGTAAAAGCATTGCTCTTGCAGCCAATTGCTAGCGAAAAAAATGCAGGTTTCCAGCGTTATTGTCTTCTCAGCTTTTTCTTCTCAATTTATTTTTGCCTGTCTCAAATAGATCTATTTTACGAATTTGCGATCGTTGTCTCTTCGAGCAGCAAACGCTCTCGGATTTCATCTGTTATGCAATTCGCATATCTGTTTATGCAGCTTGCATGCCATTGGCAATTCCGGTCCAGGGCCGGCTGCCGGTTGAGAATGCTTCATAGTTTCCCGAGAGTGTGCCTCCGCTCCACTTCAATGCGAATCGGTAGAGGCTGAGGGTTCCTGAAGATACCACATCCATCTGCAAGCTATCGCCCTGTATTGAGCCGGACGCCAGGACCGGCAGCGTGCCCGAGCCGTCGTTTATAGTGCCTTCTCCATAGATTGCATCCTCTGACTGGACGAGCGTCAATCCCAATTGCCTCGTCTTGCTGTCCCTCAATTCCAATATCCATTCGCCGGCGATGCCTGTAGAGCTGCCAGACGGCATGGCTGATGCGGCGTTTTGTGCCGATACGGCGAGGCTTGCACTTTGTGCCGTTCCGGTTGTCCCGGCTGTGTTTGTCGTGCTTATTGCGCTCGTTGTGCTCGTTGAACTCAATTCGCTTGCTTTTTGGAATTTGATGCTGTCACTTGCTTCGGTTGAGCTTTCCGCCTGCACGGCAGCGCTCTGGTTTGATTGATTGCCAGGCTTGGTAAAATCGATGCCTGACTCCTTGCTCCATATATCCCTGGATTCTTGGGGATTCTCGGGGATGCCGGTAGGGACATAGATTCCATTGCTTTCGTCGATCAATTGGTCGACGGATAGGCCCGCGGAGTCATAGCTAGAGCTGGCATTGTAAACGAGAATGGCCATCATAACAAATGATAACGCAATTAGCGCCTTATTGGTCATATGCATTCTGATTTCTGTTTATTGGTCAATTGGACTAATAATACTTGCGCCAATATGTATGCTACAAATGCGATCTTGAATCTCTGTTAGCCGTGACTTCCTCCCATGTCCCTGAAGGGGCAGGGCATCCTATGTCATCGATCTAACTTGCTTTGAATCGTTTGCTCAGAGTAGGGGTCGGATCTTGATAGGCTCTTCGGCTGATGCCTTCAGACTCATAGGCGTCCTTCCTATCCGCCAATGCCAGATTATAGAAGATACCTGCAAGTATCAAGAGTCAAGTCTAACGAAGCTTCTTGTTGCTTGTT
>Ga0105092_10000504_pt1 | contig 20402 bp, 20 predicted proteins | sample PPLLak2March2015_FD_87021 | JGI IMG/M metagenome (GOLD analysis project Ga0105092, IMG submission 87021) | Freshwater sediment microbial communities from Prairie Pothole Lake near Jamestown, North Dakota, USA - PPLs Lake P7 Core (1) Depth... | ecosystem: Environmental > Aquatic > Freshwater >... | reverse complement strand
GCTCTCTGAACAGACTGCCAAGATGCTGGGTCAGGAAGATGTGTTCACCAAAGCCGCGATCCAGCAGCAGTTGAAAAATATCGATAAGCAGTTCGATCAGCTTTTGCAGGTGGGTCTTCCGGAGGACATGCGCGTCTATCTCGGTATGATGGGTTTCAAAATCATCATCAATGTGCATGGAGAGGTATTAAAGGTCGAGCAGCCGGGGGCGATCACTGACGAAGGCGATGAGTAAGGGCGGGTGACCCCGCCAGTACATATGCAAAAAGGTCTCCGCCGCCTGCCGCGCAATGTCTGGGTGATGACTGCGACCTCGCTGCTCAACGACATCTCTTCGGAGATGCTGCTCAATCTCATCCCGTTTTTTCTTGCTAACATCCTGGGGGTGCGCACCGCGGTCATTGGGTTGATCGAGGGGGTCGCCGAAACGACTGCCAGTCTGTTGAAGATCTTCTTCGGCGCGCTTTCCGATAAATTCGGCAAGCGCAAACCGTTTGCGGTGGCTGGGTACGCTCTCTCCGCTCTTACAAAACCGTTCCTGTATTTTGCCAGCGTCTGGGGCTGGGTGCTGGGCGTCCGGGTGGCGGACCGGATCGGGAAAGGCGTCCGCACGGCACCGCGGGATGCGTTGATCGCCGACTCCATCGACGAGACACAGCGCGGGCTCGCCTTCGGGCTTCACCGCGCCGGGGATACGCTCGGCGCGTTCCTCGGGCTGGGGATAGTTGCCCTGATCATCTGGCGGACCCAGGCTCAGGCGTTGCTCCTCACGGTCGACACATTCAGATTGGTCGCGCTGCTCAGCATCATCCCGGCGGTGCTGGGGGTGCTGATCCTGGCGTTCGGCGCGGTCGAGGTGACGCCCGTGCCAGGGAAAACGGGAACAAGTTCAGACGTGGAATTGAAGCGTTTGTCGCTCAAAGAGATGGACCCGCGCTTCAAATACTTCCTGTTTGCGCTGGTCCTGTTCACGCTCGGCAACTCCTCCGACGCCTTCATCCTGCTGCGCGGACAGGAACGCGGCTTGAGCCTCCTGCAAGTCATGGGCATGTCGCTGACGTTCAATGCGATCTACACCGTCTTCGCCGGTCCGCTCGGCGCGTGGTCAGATAAGGTGGGGAGGCGCAGACTGATATTGATCGGCTGGCTGGCGTACGGCCTGGTGTACCTGGGCTTTGCGTTTTCACAAACGGGCTGGCAGGTATGGATGCTGTTCGGGTTGTACGGTTTGTATTACGCCGCAACAGAGGGCGCGGCAAAAGCCCTGGTGGCAGACCTCGTGCCACCGGCACAACGCGGCATCGCTTATGGACTCTTCAACGCTGCGATCGGCCTGACCATGCTGCCCGCTTCGCTGATCGCTGGCTTCCTCTGGCAGGGCATAGGCCCCTGGACCGGGCTCGGCGCAGGCGCTCCATTCTTCTTCGGCGCCTTGATGGCATTGCTGGCGGGACTGCTCTTTGCAAGGCTGGTGAAATAGTAACTCAAAGGATTTATAATCGTTTCGTCCATGAACAATGATGCAGCCTGATTGCCGGATAGTTCTGCTTTTTACACAGTTGGGACGCCCACTCGATAAGCAAGTGGAGGTTGCATATGCGCTTCGGTCTATACGTTCCGTTGTTTGGGGAATATGCAGATGTTCGTATTCTTGCTGCCCTGGCAAAGGATGCTGAAACTGCCGGTTGGGAAGGTTTTTTTCTGTGGGACCATGTATTCACAGACTGGCCCGACCGTCTGGTCGATCCATGGGTGGCGTTGACAGCCATTGCTCTGAATACTGAACACATCCGTTTGGGCACTCTTGTGACGCCTCTGCCTCGGCGCCGCCCCTGGAAACTTGCCCGCGAAACCATATCCATTGATCAGGTGTCGAACGGTCGTTTGACGCTGGGTGTTGGCTTGGGTGTCAACGTCGAGGAGTTCGACTACCTGAATGAGCCTAGCGATCTCAAGGTCCGTGCAGCGATGCTGGATGAAGGGCTGGAAGTCCTGACCGGCTTATGGCACGGTACACCTTTCAGTTATGCCGGGAAGCATTATCGGATCCAGGAGGCACTGTTCATGCCCGCGCCCGTTCAGCAGCCGCGGATACCAATCTGGGTGGCCGGGTCATGGCCAACCAAAGCGCCATTTCGGCGGGCTGCCCGCTGGGACGGTGTCTATCCTCTCAATCGTGATGATTTCATGAAGGATCTCAGTCCGGAGCAATTCAGAGACATACTTGCCTATATTCGCGAGCACCGGTCCGGGAACATGCCTTTTGATCTCGTCCTCAAGCGGAATAAATTGCCCAAAGACCGGGACGATGACCGGTCTGCGGTAGTCGCCTATGAAAAGGCTGGCGTAACCTGGTGGGTGGAAGGGATCAGTCCCTGGCGTTTTGGCTGGCAGGGAAATGGGACGTGGCCCCTGACAGCCATGCACGATCGGATTCTTATGGGTCCCCCGAAAGAGTAGCCCGCGGTTAGGGTGACTCTGTGCAAAGCGCTGATGGCTCTGCTGGCAGGGATGCGTTTGCAGGATTGTTCAGTCTTGATCAATCATACGAATAAGTCAGTGTATAAAGGCATTGTAGTGAGCAAAGAGTTTCAACTGCCATATTCATGGCAATATTTTTACTGGGAATTCTTCTCTGGGTCTAGTAGATTTGGGGACAGCCGGCGGGTTTCGGATCAGCTACTTCGAAACATATGGGCCGACTCTCCTGCTCTTCTACATCGGTTATCCATTAATATTTTCTGTCCTGATATTCAAACTGCACTGGAATGAACGCAGTTTGTTTCTGGCAACTCTGGTCGCCATCTTTGTGGTGGAAGTTCTCTTTACCAGAAACCCGCTGGTCATGACGTTCCCGGCCCTGCTGATTGGAATTCCACTGGCGATCATGGTGTATGCACCACTGACCTATTTTCCGCTCTGGATTGTTCGAAAAGAAATGCAGGAACACAGGATACTGAGCGTTGCTTTGATCATCGTGGAATTAATCGTTATGATGTTAACAACGTTTGGTAATACCATAATGTGGCCCCTGTCATGAATTATCTCCTTCTTGTAAAGCATTCGCTTCCGGAAGTTGTCCCAGCGATCCCTGCCAGCCAATGGAGGCTCTCCCAAGCTGGTCGAGTTCGCTGCGCGGCACTGGCAGAGAGGATCGCGTCGTATGGATCCGAGATGGTGATTTCAAGTACCGAACCGAAAGCTGTGGAAACGGCCCAACTGGTAGCCCGGCAGATGGACAAGCCGGTCCGGACGTTCGAAGGCTTGCACGAACATGACCGCACAGGGGTTGAGTTTCTGGGCAGGGAGGAATTTGAATCTGTAGTTCGTAATTTTTTCGAACATCCTGACGAATTGGTGATGGGCAGGGAAACCGCCCGCCAGGCACGGGAGAGGTTTTCAAAAGCATTAACATCGATCGAAGCAGAATACCCGCACAAGAACCTTGTCGTGGTTTCGCACGGGACAGTAATCACGCTGTTTGTCGAAAAAATTGCAGGACTGGAACCCTTTTCCTTTTGGAAACGATTGGAGCTGCCATCCTTTGTGGTTTTATCCCAGCCGGGATATAAACTGGTAACAACTGTGGAAAGTGTTGTGTAAAATAGAAGAGCTTGCAGTTTATCCTTGTCAATGGAAGGGAATATATCCCAATGACTTCGAAACCGTTAGGCAATAACAAGGTCATGCAGGTGGGTCTGATCGTGGAAAACATCGAGGCGGCCGTGCAGGACTGGGCGCGCTTATTAGGAGTAAAGCCGCCCTCCATCGCTATCACCGCTCCATTTGATACTGCGAACACCCATTACCAGGACAAGCCCTCGCCGGCGCAGGCAAAGCTGGCATTTTTCGATCTGGGCCAGGTCACTTTGGAATTGATCGAACCCATCGGCGAGCCGAGCACCTGGAACGATCAACTCGCCGCGCATGGTTCGAGCCTGCATCACATCGCCTTTGAAATCAAAGGCATGGACGAGCATCTGCGCGGGCTGGCGGAACATGGCTTGCCGCTGATCCAACGGGGTGAATATGAGGGCGGACGTTATGCGTACGTGGACGGGCAGAAAAAGTTCGGGACGGTGATCGAACTGCTGGAAAATGACTGATATCAGGAAAACATTGTGATCAAAACTATTTTCATCAGCGGTGCGGATAAGGGCCTGGGGTTCTCACTGGCGGGACGTTTTCTGCAGGAGGGCACGCACGTCTTTGCCGGTCAGTACCACGCCGACAGCAACCTCTCCAGCTTGGCCGGGTCCTTCCATCAAACGTTCACCGCCATTCCGCTGGATGTGACGCAGATGGACTCGGTCCGCCAGGCTGCTCGGCGTGTGGCGGAACTGACCCCCACGCTGGACATCCTGATCAACAATGCCGGGGTGATGCTGGAAACGCGCACGCCGCTGCTCGAGCTTGACCTAACCCAGCTGCCACTGCTCGAGACTCTGGACGTGAACACCTTTGGGCCGCTGCGCGTGGTCCAGCAGTTTCTGCCTTTGCTGGAAAAAGGCGACCGCAAGCTGATCATCAACGTTTCCTCGGAAGCGGGCAGCATCGCCGATTGCTGGCGCGAATCCGAATTTGCCTACAGCATGTCCAAGGCGGCGTTGAACATGCAGTCCAGAATTTTGCAGAACTACCTCAAGCCGCGCGGCTTCAAAGTCCTGGCTGTCCATCCCGGCTGGATGAGGACCAACATGGGGGGAGTCGGAGCCGACATCCACCCGGATGAGGCAGCCGAGGGGATCTTCAACTTGGCTCAGAGGAACTGGGATCCGGAGGATGAGATCTACCTGGACTATCGGGGCCAGCCAATGCGCTGGTGAAATGCCACGCATACCTTTTCGGAGGCTGCAATGAGATTAAGTGGAAAACACGTACTTGTCCTGCTTGGCGGGCAATGGCATGATTTCGACGGCTTCGCCAGCGCCATGCAATCCCTGCTGGAACCGCGCGGCGTTCAAGTCGAGGCGACGTATGATCTGGATAGCCTGCTGCACCTGGAGGAAAACCGCTATGACCTGGTGCTCAGTTACACCTGTCTCACGCGGGATGAGGATGGCACCGGGGACACTGGTCCCGACCGGCTCACGAACGCCCAGATCGACGGGCTGGCAGGTTGGGTCCGTTCGGGCGGGGCCTTCCTGGCGGCTCACGCGGCAACTGTCGTCGGGGAGTCTGACCCAGCGCTCGCTGAATTGATCGGCGGCGTCTTTGTCTCCCATCCACCGCCGTTCGCCTTCACCGTCTATCCGGTCTTTGGAAAGCACCCCATCACAGCCGGGATCGAAGCCTTCACCGTCCACGATGAGTTCTATGTCGAAGAGTATACGCCCGACGTCCATGTGCACATGATCGCCTTTGACCGCGGCGTGGCATACCCCATGGCATGGAGCAAAAGTGAGGGACGAGGCCGCGTGGCTCATATTGCACCGGGACATTCCGCTGCCGTGTGGAACCTCGAACCCTATCAACAACTTCTCCTGCAAACAGTGGAATGGTTGACGGAAAGGGAGTAGGGGTCGCAGGTCATGCGACAGAAACTTACGCAACTTTCTGAAAACGTCTGGCTTTGGCCCCATAGTTCAAGTTTCAACGCTGTCCAGAGTTCGGTGGGAATCATCACCAGCGGGAACAGGACCATCCTGGTCGATGCTGGGAATAGTCCGCAACTGGCTCGCGGCATCAAAGATGAATTGCGGCGATCCGGTCTTCCACCGGTAAGCCAGATCATCTACACTCATCATCATTGGGACCATACATACGGGGCATGCGAGTTCCAGATCTCCGTGGTGGCGCACTCCATCTGTAAGACCATCCTCAGCGAGGCAGCCCAAAAGCCCTGGGGACCGGAGTATCTCCGCCAACAGATCGAAGCCAATCCGCTTCTCAGAGCCAGTTATACCGCGCGCGCGCGTGCCATTCGGGATTGGTCGGACTTCCGTATCATCATTCCGGATATTGTCTTCGACGACCGGATGACCATCCAGCTCGGGCAAATCAGCGTTGAGCTCGAACACGTGGGCGGGCAACATGCCGAAGACTCGATCGTCGCCAGGGTCCCGAATGCAGGGATCATGTTTCTCGGAGACTGCTACTATCCGCCGCCTCTGCACCTGAGGACGCCCGAAGCGCAGCCTTCATTTGCCATGCTGGCTGCATTGGAAAGCAGTGAGTATACGCTTTACGTCGAGGGTCACGATCAGCCTCTCACGCGGGCAAAACTTCTCAAGATAATAGAGAAACACACCTAAATACAGGTACATTTGCTCCGCGTTGGCAGGGTGTCGGGAGCGATCATGGTTTTTAAGACAAATGACACATAAAACAATCAGGGGGTAGTATATGATTTTCACAGGATCATGAACCCGGTTACTCCTTCTTATTGAATTCAGAAATGAGATGGTTGAAGGCAAATCCATCGGAGGGTGAACAAGCCTGCCCGGGCAAGCTTGACAACCTGCTCTGCTTTCATGACAAATAACACATGACTTGCAATAAGGTAATCTGTAAAATAGTAGCAATCGATTAAATGTTTTGATTCTTCATCCAGAACCGCCTAACGACTGAAATATTTTGGACATTTAAATAGTCCGTTTAAAGAGGATTATGCGGACTGTTTAAATGCTAGGTGGACGGCTATACCTGGACCAAGGTTGAGTGCAATGATAAAAAATCGAACTCCATTATGGATAATGATCTTACTTGGAGTTTCATTTCTGTTTTTATTAAGTTTTCGTCCCTCTCAAACCCCTTCACTATGGTTTGACGAGGGCTGGACGTTGTCAGTGGCACGCACCTGGGTGGAAACTGGACAGTATGCACGCCTTTTAAACGGTGAACCAGTCTCTGCGGTCGGGATGACATGGAACTTCCCCGTCACGGGCCCAGTCGCCTTAAGCTTTCATATTTTTGGGATTGGAGTTTTGCAGGGACGCTTACCAAGTATATTGTTTACGAGTGCGTCATTGTTCCTGGTTTATTTGCTTGCCAGACAGATGTACGATGAAAGGATCGCTGTTGCAGCGCTACTGATATTACTTTTAGGGTTTCCTTTTCCATTATTAATTGGACGGCAAGCCATTGGCGAACCGGCTATGATTTTTTATTTACTGGCGGGTTTTTATTCATTCCGGATGTTTTTAGGGAGCTATTCTATTTTAAGCTTCGGGAGCAGTATGTTATTGTGGGGTGCAGCACTGGCAACCAAACTGCAAACTTTGCCTTTTTGGGTTGTTTCTATGTTTGCTGTGCTCGTAGTTGCTGGTTTACGGCGAGATCGTTTTACCTTCGGAGCCAGTGCAGGTGTCATTTTGGGAACACTGGTTGTGTGGCAAGGGATGTTGAGAATCCAGGCTTCGCTCGAAGCAAATGTGCCAATTTATAGTGCCCCTATGCAGGGGTTGCTTACCGTAACCGGTTGGGTACCTGTCTGGGAAATTCGCATCCAGGCATTATATGCAATCGCCTTTTTTGCCTCACCATTAATCCTAGGGTTAGGATACGCTCTATTCCGGGAAATACATGCTTGGAAAATGGATGCAAATCCAGGCCCATTGCCTTATCTTCGTGTAGCGTATTGGAGTCTGACAATAAGCTGGCTTTTCTGGTATGCGGCGTTTGCAATGTCATGGATCCGTTACCTCTATCCCGTTGTCTTTTTCGGCAGTGTTTTTGTCGCGGTTTTTATCTCCGAAATAACAAATAGTTTTGAGCTGTCTCGGGTAATTAGCCTGGCCAGTAAAACACTTTACAGATTTCAGCTCAGACGCGAAAATCTGCAGGCACTCATAGCCATCCTGATAGTATCCTATATGGTAATCACCGCCATCATGCGAAACTTTGGCCTTGTTGCTTCCAGCAATGATACGGAAAAGATTGCTGAGTATTTGAATCATTCAACTCCCACGGATGCGCTAATTGAAACTTATGATAGCGAGCTCCTTTTTTTAGTGCAACGACGATTTCATTTTCCCCCGGATCAAATTCAGGTGGAATTAAACAAACGCACTTTTCTGGGCCAAAACATAGTTATCCCATATGATCCGATGATCGCAGATCCAGACTATATAGTGGTTGGTTCTGCTAGTGAAATGTGGCATTTGTATGATTCTGTCCTGGCACAACAGAATTTTTGGGAATTGGTCTATGAATCACAAGATTATGATGTCTACCAACGTATTCATTGAATGCACCAACTATTCTCTTGTTCTGACACTATCATTACCATTTTATGCAGGGAATTCCCGTCACCTAAACATAACTTTATAGATGCGCCGAAGTTATAGAGACAGATTAATTCCCGGCCGCAAATCGTTAGCTGCCTGAAATCGGAGGCCCGCCATGGACACAGGATCAAAAATGCAAAATAGAGAATTGGGGAAAACGCTGTTTTCGGACCTCAAATGGATCAACGCCCGCCCCAAGCCATTCGAGTTTTACACCGCCAGCGAACTGTGGACAGACGAACACACGTCTGCGCAGATGCTTGCGCTGCATCTGAACGAGAACGTCGATATTTCTTCGAGAAAGATGGCGTTCATCGATCGCTCCGTGGACTGGCTGGTCAGCCATCCTGGCATTGCGACCGGCGCGCGCATAGTCGATTTTGGCTGCGGTCCCGGGTTATACACTTCCCGTCTGGCAAAACGCGGTGCCGATGTCACGGGCATCGACTTCTCGGCAAGGTCCATTGAGTACGCCAGGGATCAGGCAAGGACCATGGGACTCGACATCTGCTATGTGAATCAGAACTATCTGGACTTCACCACGGACAAGCAGTTTGAGGTGGTCTTGATGATCATGTGCGATTTCTGCGCGCTAAGTCCCGCTCAACGGGAGATCATGTTGATGAAATTCCGTTGCCTGCTCAAGCCCGGCGGGCGCATTGTACTCGACGTCTACTCTTTGGCAGCCTTCGACCAGTGCGCCGAGACGTCCCGTTATGAGGCGAATCTTCAGGACGGCTTTTGGTCGCCCGAACCCTATTACGGCTTTCTCAACAGCTTCAAGTACGAAGAAGAAAAAGTGACGTTGGATAAATACAGCATCGTTGGACGCACCTGGACAAAAAGCGTCTATAACTGGCTTCAATATTTCTCCGTGGAAAGCCTGACCGCGGAGTTCCGCAGGGCGGGCCTGGAGATCGCCAAAGTGTACGCAGACGTGGCTGGCAAGCCCTACGACGCTGGGGCGAGTGAGTTCGCTGTCGTCGCTCGCTGTACAGGGGAAATGGAAATATGGAATATATAGAATGCCCTAAAAACTGGCTTCGCTCAGCGGGCCAGCTGGCTGTTTTTCTGGCGGGTGGGATTACCGGATGCCCTGACTGGCAAACGGAAATGGTCAGGCTGCTGAGCATGACCGACTATGCGGTATTGAATCCGAGGCGGGCCGATTTCCCGGTAGGCGATCCCGGAGCCGCGGAGTTCCAGGTGCGATGGGAGTTCGAACATCTGCGGAAGGCTGACCTGATCTCGTTCTGGTTCTGCAAAGAGACGATCCAGCCCATCGTCCTGTATGAACTGGGCGCGTGGTCGATGACCAATACGCCGATCGTGATCGGCATCGAACCCGGCTACGCGCGTGAGCCGGACGTCCGTATTCAAACCGCTCTGGTCCGACCAGCCGGTGTGCCTGTCGCCGGCACATTGGAAGACCTGGCAAAGGAGATCAGAGACTTCAAGCCTAAACTGGTTCCACGCTCTGCCTGACAGGAAACTGTCCAGACTTGCCCCATTTTCTTAGGGCAAACGACACATGAAACCGCCGGAGATTTGCTATATGATTCTTACAGAATGGTGAAATCCGTTTTTCAATATTTGGACATCCAGGCGGTGCTGAGCAAAACTTGTAGTTCGCCAGAAAGGATCATGATCAAACGAAAAGGATTATTTCGAGCTTGCTATTCCTCCTCATATTCCTGCAAACAGCCGTGCTGTCTGCAGGCAGCACGGCCAGACAGGCAGCCGATCCTCGACCCCGCATCCGGGAAAGGGTACGGGTATTTAAACCAGTATCGACAGGAGATCACGGTGACGGAGCCGATCCAGATGAAATATTTCATACTGCACTCTGATGTTGATCTCTGTCAAGCGAAATAGCAGTAAATCACCTTTTGCAACCTGACACCCAGTTCCGGGCGCGGGTATCCAGGGAAGGTACCAAGCATGGAAATATGGATTTCTCTCGAAGCAGAAAATGGAGAAATGTGCCCCAACGCACTCACTTCGACGTTGTTTTCCGAATATCTGGATGAATATGAACGCCATGTCGGAAATCTCAAGGATGTCATCCGCCCTCTCGTAGAACGCCTAGGCCTGAATATCGAACCGTTGTTAAGGCAGGCGGGCTGGGAATTTTCACGCCTTGAGTTCCCAAGTGATAAAATCTTCGCAGAGTATCAGAAGGCACGCGAAGTCGCATGGCAGCCTCCCCAGCAGTTGATCGATTGTCTCACACAGATCATCAAAGTCATCGACGCCCATCCGGAGATTTTCATTGAGATTGGCTTATCGAGTTACAGCATCGAGGAGAATTATTTTATACGGGGTGCATTCAGGCGAGACCTGCTTGACCTGCTGCAAATGACTGAATGGGCAAAGGGTATTGACGCTCAACGAATACGCCTTATAAGCGGCGAGGGGTAGGGGCAGCAGCCATCTCAACCCCGCCGTGGAGCGCCGTGACCTTATCACATTGTCCAGGGATTTCTTCGAGATCGAAGAATTGAATGACAGCGATATTGCTGCCTGTTTCTGACGCTGGATCGACGCTGCCTTTATTGCCCTGGCAGGAGCCCGGGTGGGCGGCTATATCACGGTCTATGTGCGCGAGCACCTTTTGGAAGGTCAAAAAGGTCGGTGACATCTCGGTTCACAAAGACTATCGCCGGAGAGGGATCACATTTTACGAGCGCAATGGAGTAACGCATCTTCACACAACCATGCTCGGAGAGAGCTATACTATCCCTGACGGCTTACAAACAGGACAAGTACCTTATTGTTAGATCCGGCACCATGAGCCACCTGGCACAGTTTCCTTCCCTTTAATTCGAATGATGGGAGCCCCTACCGACTGCATGCCCCATTTTAATGCAAATGGGACATTGACCGGAGCAACCTCCGGGACATTCGCAGATTGTGCCTCGCATCAAGATCGTGAACAGCGAACATGAAGTATCTGATATGGGATTTTGATGGCACCCTTGGATACCGGCAGGGGGGAATGTGGTCGGCAACTTTACTTGAAATTATGCGTCAGGCAGACCCTGAATGCAATGTAAGCCTCGACCAGATCATGCCAGGCCTTCATAATGGTTTCCCATGGCACACACCCAACCAAACTCATACCGAGATCCAGTCCTCTGAGCAGTGGTGGGACGCTCTGGACGAGGTCTTCGAACAGGCATTTCTCGCAGCCGGGATTGACCGGGACCATGCCAGGCTCTTTACAAAGCAGGTCCGCATAGCCTACCCGGATCCGGCTGCCTGGCGGCTCTTCGACGACGTTCCAGCCGCTCTTGGGCGATTATCGTCGCTGGGATGGATCCATTTGATATTGTCGAACCACGTCCCGGAACTCAGGCAGATCATCCAGGCACTGGACCTGGATCAACATATCACCGGGTTGTTCAATTCAGCAGAAACGGGGTATGAAAAACCTCATCGCCAGGCATTCCTATCCATGCTGAGGACACTCGCGCAGATCGATTCCATCTGGATGATCGGTGACAACCTGGAAGTGGATATTTGGGGAGCAAAAGCAACAGGTTTGCCCGGCATTCTTGTGCGCAATTTCCAGAGGAAAGCCAGGTATTATTGCGAAACGCTGACTCAAATACCGGAAGTCCTTTCAGCATTGGAGCGCGGCTAAAACACTGCACTTTTCTACGAGCAGCACTTATGGATCTTAATGGGTCCAACAGCCAGATGCATGTTGCAGACTATCGCAACCGCGATGTGCGAGACAGGGCTGTGTTAGCTGTCCATTCACGGAAGTCACATGGTTGCCTTTCGGCGAGTTGCATAGAAGTCGGCTTGCTCGCTGTTGTTGAGTGCCCGATATAGATGCTCAAGTTCCTCAAACACGTATGGATCGGGCTCCCCTGCTTCGTCACATTCTCTTTCAAGCCGCAATTGAATCTCAATTGCGGCATTCAGGCGATCAAGTGCCCGCAATGTCCGTGCGATCATCCAATATGCAATTCGAATCGTTTGCGGGTTTCCATCCCGCTCGCGTGCGGCGAGCGCCAGTTTAAATTCCACGAGTGCGTCTTCATAGCGACCGAGGAGCTGAAGCGCATATCCCATGTTATTGTGGAGAGTGCCTTCCCAATTCCTGGCAGCCTGCTGTGAAGAGGATTGCATGAGTGTCACAGCCTTGCGATTCCACTCGATCTGATCTTCGGGCGCTGTGTCTACGACGGTCATCATATGAAGCGCGTCAATGGTCAGGTGATCAAGCTTTCCGGCTTGCGCGAGTTCGAAGGCGTGCATGTAAGCGGAACGAGCCAGTTCTCTACTTTCACGGGTCTGTGACTCTGGAGGATGCGTGGCAGAGGAGTGCGTTCGTCCCAATTCAAGATAGTAACGGACCTTCACTTCCATGCTGGCGCTATTGATCTGCGGCTCAATATCAGCAAGGATTTGTTGGGCCTGGGAGAAGTTGCGACGGATCCCATAGGTTCGAGCAATTTGTGTTTGAAGTATTAAGGCGTCATCGGCAGATGCAGTGGAAAGCGCAGAGCGGAAGCGTTGTTCGCTTAACTCGGGTTTGCTGAAATCCCAGAGTTTCGAAACATCAATTGTCATGGAACGTCTCCTGTAAAAGTTAACATAACCGAAACAATCAATTAATCCACACAACCGCTCAGGGATGAATCACCGTAAACCGGAAAACGATTAAGTTCAGTAAGCTGTCCATCATAAGTCACCTTAATTTCAACGGATTTTGTTTCAAAAGGCTCACACCCAAAACCTGGAGTATCGAACACATGAACAACATAGCCACCAGCAACGGTTTCCACATGTGTGTCTTCCAGTTCCTGAACAGAGTAAATATAATCATTGTTTTTGGTTTGCCCATACTCGGCAATAAAATTATCACTTACCAGTACAAAGCCTAAGGCTTCCTCAGGCGAATCCACGGGAGCGTAAAGCGCACGGAATTCAGCGATGGTTTTCAAAAGTTGATAGTGATGGTCTTTGTACACAACATACTGATAACAATACGTTGTAAAACCACCATCATAATAAAAACAGCTATCAGGTATATCTGCTACCCCCGCATCTTCATTGATTTCCAGGATACAGGTTGCTATCGGATATTCCGGTGTTAACCCGCCTAATAATGGCGTTTCTTCTATATAAGTACATCCAAGAGTATATAACAGGCTGCTCGGTTGACAATGATAACTGTTAGAGGAGAAAAGCTTACAGCCCGAATTTTTAAAGGGGAAAAAATCAACCTGTATGTTTGGTCGTTCATGATTAATAATCGTAACTTCTGCCGTTCCGGGGCCTGGTAAGCTCGCAGGTTTTGTCGCAAGAACGTTACAAGAGGCTAATGTGATAACCAAAACTGAAACCAGCATTGTTCTTCCAGTGATTTTCATATTTTCTCTTCTCTCACGTTTTTGCTGCCTGGCTCTGTCATCGCCTTCATCACCAGGACCCCATCGCGTCGTTCCGCTACCATCACAAAATCAAACTGATCCAGTTCCAGACAACAATTCAGGTCCGCCTGCAACTTGTCCCATTGGGCTTCCGTGAATACCCCACGCGCCAGTAAGGCACGGCCGTGTTCCAATCCCGCCGCACGAATTGCCCCAAGCATTCCGTCGACATCCGGGTGCTCATTGCGGAGGAGTGCAGTCATATACTCCGCACATGCCTGGTCCGCTATCCCTTCTTCCGTACATACAAAGGTCACGCGCTCGGGCGCCTGCCGTTTGAGGTAACGGACGGTAGCACGGGCGCAAACCAAACTCCCTGCCACCAATGTCCGGGCATTCACACTTCGTACCAAACCCGGTGTTCCATTCGGTGTGCACAGAATGATGCGCCGGTCATGCCAATCACACTCTCGTACCTCGGCGGGAGAATTTCCATAGTCAAAGCCCGTTGCAGGTTTCCCACCCAGCTGCCCCATCCCCATCAGCACGGCCTTCGGAAAACGTGAGCGCAAGGACATGGCTTCCTCTGCCGAAGCGGTTACAAGGATGTCCCGAGCGCCTGTAGCAAAAGCATAGGCAGTAGTCGTAAAAGAACGCCAAACATCCACCACAACAACGCTCTCTGTGGCAGCGGCACAAGTTTCCGGGGAAATGCAGTCAATATGCATGAGTTACCTCTATCGGTACAGAGAAATCTCATATACAAGTGCAGAATAATGGTTTGCTTTACCCGTGGCGCCCTGGCAACATGTTGTCACCCTTTATAGATTCTAGTATCTTTGAGATCTGAAAATCACTTAACCCAAGCGTGAATATCTTTTTCCCGTGCGTCGAATAAATAAGTCTTCGCTTCGATCACGTTGATATCGGGATGAGCGCATTTGTAGCCTCTCCGAAAGTCCAGCCATCGATGTCTGGAGACCTCACCCCGAGAGCAGTGAGCATACTGCATATCTGTTCGCGATGTTCGGTTGCGTGGTTAATGATCTGGACCATGACAACCCAGGACTCCACGAGGTAACCGTCCCTCGTTTGAAGTTGAGGCTTCAGAGGTTTTTGCTCGCCCTTCGCCAGCGCCAACAACCCTGCACCGCTTTTGTTTGCAGCCTCCTGCAACTCAGCAAAAGCTACGCTGGGTGCATCGAGTCTCGATTCCAGTGGCAGAGTCAGGGTTCTCAGGTAACTCTGCTGCGAACCCACGAGATGCAACAAGGTTCTGCGAATGCTCCCTTTCGTGGCAGTCTGGGGTTCAGCGTCGAGTTGCTCATCACTCAGGGTAGAGCAAGCCTGGATGATTTGGAGGTTTGCCCAGTTGTTGTGTTCAAATAACTTTATAAGAAAATTCTCTTTCATCAGGGACTCCTTTTGATGCAACCGAATAAATCTTGCCTCAAAGCCGCCTAACATGTCTTATGCAGAGTATGTCTGCATAAGACCCTTTATACAAATGCACTGCTACAACAATATGATTCTACCTGTTTTTGAAGTGATTGCAGGAAGGGGAACCGAGTTGACCCTCTGGAAAGCCGGAATGTCCAAAGCCAATCGAGCAGCCCTTCATAAAACAAACCTCCCGCCGAGAAGCGGGAGGTTTTGTGATTTTATTCTGTGCCCGTGAGAAAGGTCAGCGTCTGACCGTTTTCGCCCCAATCCAGGTAATGCAGGCGGATTCCGTTTACATGTACAAAGTCCCTTTTGGGATTCGATCCATTCATTTTCTCTCCTTGGGCTTGTATGCCATCAGGCTCTCCACCTCTTCAATTGTTGCCGGAATCGCTGCCGACAGGTTCTCGCAGCTATCTGCTGTCACGAGCACGTTGTCCTCAATACGCAATCCAATGCCCCACTCGCGTACATAAATTCCAGCATCCACGGTGAATATCATGTTTTCCGCCATTGGCTCTTCATATCCACCCACATCATGAGTATCGAGCCCGACATGGTGGATTGCACCATGCCAGACATATCTGCCGATGTCAGCGAAATCATCCAGCAGACCCAGGGCTTTGAGCCCTTCGAAGGCGAACTCCCGACAGGTGCGGTTCAGCTGGGGAAAGAATACACCCGGACGCACCTGCGCCATGACAGCCCGGTTGGCTGCGAAGGCAATCTGGTAGATCTGTGCCTGTCGCTCGCTGAAGCGACCGTTTGCGGGAAATACGCGCGAGATATCCGTACAGTATTCATCATAAGTCGAGCCCACATCGGTGAGGATCAACTCACCATCTGCCAGGACAGACATGGGGTTTGCATAGTGCAAATAAAATATCCGCTCGCCTCCTGCAATGATGGACGGAAAGGCGGTGCGGCGCTGTCCATGGGCTGCCAGTTCGGAATTGAACTCAGCTTCGAGCTCATATTCCTTTATGCCGGGCTTCGCGGCTCGCATCATTCGACGAATTCCTGCCCCGGTGATTTGCATCGCTTTACGGATGGCATTGATCTCTTCGGGTGCCTTGATCTTACGCAGCGCGGCGAGCAGCGGATAACTATTCCTGATTACGATCTGCGGATGCCGATTCTGGAGGTGCTGCGCGAATTCACGCTCGATATCAAAAGAGCGTTCCCGCGCATGCGAGTCAAAACAAAGCCAAAGGGTCATGGCAGGCTGCGAGGAGAGAAGTTCATCCAATATCCTGTTCAAATTGTTGATGTCTTCAATTCCTTCCACTCCACTGATTTCGTTGAGCTCTTCTTCAGTAAAACGCCTGCCTGTCCAGATCTCACGCTCAAAATCGGGTTTGGTCACAAACAGGCATTCACTGATGAGGTCGCCCTTCTTTAGAAGCAGCAGCACTGACTGCTCCTGTTTTATACCTGTCAAATAAAGAAAGTTGCGGTTTGTAAAAAACGGGAAGTTCTCATCTGCACTCTTTCGCACAGGTTCACCGCTGAAAAACAACATGGCGTCATTACCCGTCATATGCGCAGCCAATCTTCGCCGGTTCTCGACGTAAAATCCTTTATCCATTTTTTCTCCTAGCCTGCCCGGACTTCTCTTAATACGTTTCCTTCGTCGGCTTTCACACCCTTCTTCACGAAGGATTTGCATAAGGAGCGAACGTCCCTTTCCAGGAAAGCATTTGCATTTGGATTGTTCTTGAATTCCATTACCTGAGGAAAATCAATGACAACCGCCTTTTCACTGTGCCAAAGGATATTAAAAGCGGAATAATCGCCGTGGACCCGGCCTGCTCTTACGATCCGCTTCAAGTTCTCAACCGATTGGCTGAAGGCTTCCTCCGCCTCATCCTTTTCCATTTTCAGATCGGAGATGCGTGGAGCGGGATCTCCGTTCTCATCTCCGATAAATTCCATTACGAGCGAAATCCCGCTGACGGCAATGGCTTTCGGCACGTTGACGCCGTGCCGAGCAAGATGTTGCATCTGCCTGAACTCTTCCTGCACCCAGAGGATCTGATGGGCGTCGAGACCTTTCTGGCTCCCCTGTTCGATCGCCTTTTCGATCCTTGAATCACCGATAAACCGGCCTTCTCTGTAAGACCCATCACGCTTGAATGACCGCACCCGCAGATCGGTGTAGATTTTGACGGCAACCAATCCATCCGGATTTTTGCCAAGAAAAACTGAAGCCTCTTTTCCCGTCTTAATACCGGAAATCAACTCATCCAGAAAGCCCCGCTTGGAGAGTTCGTTTAGATCGGAGTTCTCGAATTTCGAGTTAGGGTCCGAAGAATTTTCAGCGCGGGAAACGAGCTGGGTCACCGACTGTTTGCCTGTCAATTTGCGCTTTTTGCTTCTGAACTTTACGAAATTTTGTACTTCTAAATCTTCCGCATCCAACTTGTTTAAAACAATTTTCATTATTTGTTTTCCTATATGGACCATCCTGCGGAAAATAAAATCGCAGGGTTGCGCCCTGCGATGATCACAGAATCAAAAACCGCAGGGTGAGCTACGCCTGCGGTTGAAAGTCAAATTGAACGAATAGAATCGTTGCTAAAATCCACCTGCGGGAGGCGCGCTCAAAACAGAATTTTTAGGTGAGTTGATGGTTGTCATATTTTCGTGCCTCCTTTCCTTGTTTTGGACAATAGTGCTCTTATTTTATCTGGGGGAATAATCCGTGTCAAGAACTTTTAACTGAACTTCGGACAAAAGGAAACCTTCCTATCGGTGAAGCAGGCTAACGGTGTGCGTTATCGGTGACGCCCTGGCAGCATCGGGTGCACGTCGCAGACAGTGTGCCCGCAGGGTATCCCGCGCAGTGGGGCTATAGGTTAAGTGAAGGATGAGCGAAGGATGACCGGAGGATGACGGACCCGGCTGCCGGGGTGGGAGTCAGCGCGTTTTCACCTGTGCCTGCGGCAACCCCGGCATGGAACAGCCGGGGCAAGGTGCAGGCAGACAGTTTCTCAATTAGCCCTCCTCCGGAGTGGATCATTGTGTGAGCTCCCCAAAGATCTTCGCCACGGAGAACACGGAGTTCACGGAGATTTAAAAAGGTTTTCTCTGTGTACTCTGTAGTGAGAAAATACGTTGCTCATTCTTTTCGCCACTCCTCCGGGCGCTCCCCAACTTTGTAAGGGATGTTTTCCAGCCATCAATCGTATAATTATTATGTCGTCACAGGGTCGCCGGTCACATTGGAGTCAGCATGCCAGATCTTTCTTCGGAATTCGGAACACTGAAACAATCCCAATCCCTTTTGGGCACCCCCGGGTGGGCACTGGAGCGGATCAGGGAAGCCAGGGAGAAAAAGTCGACTCTCCTGAATCTATCGCGCTGGTCCACCGACGAAGGCGAAAAACTGGCGAAGTTCCCCGAGGAGATCTTCGAGCTGCCGGGCCTGACGATGCTGGACCTGAGCGGCAACCGGCTCGAGGAGCTGCCCGCCTCGCTCAGCCGCCTGCAGAGCCTGACGACCCTGCACCTGGCGCTCAACCAGCTCGAAACCCTGCCCGAGGCGCTCAGCCGCCTGCAGAACCTGAAGGGCTTGTTCCTGGGGAACAACCGGCTCGGCACCTTCCACCCGGCGATCAGCCAGCTGAAGAACCTGACGCACCTGGACTTGAGCCGCAACGGGCTCAACATCCTGCCCGAATCGCTCAGCCGTTTGGAAGGCCTGACCTATCTGAACCTGAACGGCAACGGGCTGCAGACCCTGCCCGCCTCGATCACCCGCCTGCAGAACCTGAAGGCATTGGAACTGCGCAGCAACGGGCTGCGGACCCTGCCCGAAGCGCTCACCCGTCTGCAGAATCTGATGACCCTCGATCTGGGAGACAACATTCTCAAGCTCCTGCCCGAGACGCTCATCCACCTGCAGAGCCTGACGACGCTGGGCTTGGGCAGCAACAGCCTCGAGGTCCTGCCCGAAGCGATCACCCGCCTGCCAAACCTGACGAGCCTGGATCTGAGCAGCACCCGCATCAGCACACTGCCCGAAGCGCTCAGCCGCCTGCAGAACCTGACGATGCTCGACCTCAGCGTCAACCTGCTGCGGATCCTGCCCGAAGCGGTCACGCGCCTGACGAAGCTGAAGTCCCTGAACCTGGGGATGACCGGGCTGCACCTCCTCCCGGAAGCGATCGGGAGCTTAGAGAGCCTGACGAGGTTGCATCTAAACCGCAACAAGCTGGAGACCCTCCCTGAGTCGATCTCCCGCCTGCAGAGTCTGGAGTTTTTGGATCTGAGGAGCAACCAGCTCACCACCCTGCCCGAAGCGCTCACCCGTTTACAGAACCTGAAGGATCTGTTTGTAAATCATAACCCTTTGATCAGCCCGCCGAGCGAGATCGCCAACAAGGGCATCGCTGCCATCCGTGAATATTTCCGCCAGATCGATCAGGAGGGCATCGACCATCTGCATGAAGCCAAGCTGCTCGTCCTGGGCGAGGGCGGCGCCGGGAAGACCAGCTTTGCCAACAAGATCCTGGACCCCGAGTACGTCCTGCGGGAGGAAGAAACCACCCGGGGGGTGGACGTGCTGAAATGGTCCTTCCCCATCGAAGGGGACAGGGAGTTCAAGGTCAACCTCTGGGACTTTGGCGGTCAGGAGATCTATCATGCCACGCACCAGTTCTTCCTGACGCGGCGTTCGCTCTACGTCCTGGTGGCGGACACCCGTAAGGACGACACCGATTTTTATTACTGGCTCAACGTTGCCGAGCTGCTGAGCGATAACAGTCCATTGATCATCGTCAAGAACGAAAAACAGGACCGGCACCGCGAGATCAACGAGCGTCAGCTGCGAGGACAGTTCGAAGGCTTGAAGGAAGTGCTTGCCACCAACCTGGCGACGAACCGCGGGCTGGCAGAGGTCCGGGAGGAGATCCAGCACTACATCCGCAAGCTGCCGCACATCGGCACGCCCCTGCCGAAGACGTGGGTGCGCGTCCGGGAGCAGCTCGAACAGGACCCGCGCAACTACATTTCCATCGAGGAATACCTTGCGATCTGCCGGGACAACGGCTTCGCCGAGACCAAAGACAGCCTGCAGCTCAGCGGTTATCTGCACGACATCGGCGTCTTTCTGCATTACCAGGACGAACCGCTCCTGAGAAAGACCGTGATCCTGAAACCGAAGTGGGGCACCGATGCCGTCTATAAAGTGCTGGACAACCAGACGGTGATCCGCAACCAGGGCTGTTTTACACGCCTCGACCTGGCTGCGGTCTGGGATAGCCCCGACTATGAGAACATGTGCGACGAGCTTTTACAGTTAATGATGAAGTTCAAGTTGTGTTATGAGATCCCGACCCAG
>Ga0105092_10000503_pt1 | contig 20421 bp, 14 predicted proteins | sample PPLLak2March2015_FD_87021 | JGI IMG/M metagenome (GOLD analysis project Ga0105092, IMG submission 87021) | Freshwater sediment microbial communities from Prairie Pothole Lake near Jamestown, North Dakota, USA - PPLs Lake P7 Core (1) Depth... | ecosystem: Environmental > Aquatic > Freshwater >... | reverse complement strand
TTTGTCAGTTTGTCAGTTTGTCAGTTTGTCAGCGTCTTCACTCTTTCGGCACTCGCGCTTTCACCTCGGCCACAGTCTTCGCCACTGTCTCGGTCACAGGCTGGCCGGCTGGTGCGGCACTCATGCCGCCGAGCTGCGCAGCGAGGTTGGGGATGTTGATGCCGAGGGCTTCCAGCTGCTGGAGCAGATTAAAAATCAAGGTTGGCGTGGTGGAGGCGAACTTGTTCACGCCGCCCTGCCCGTTGCCGCCACCCTGCTCAATCACCACGACTTTGTCGATACTGCCAAGAGGTTGAGCCACAGCACCAAAAACCGGTGCCGAGGCGGTGATGATGGCCGGAAGCTTTTCCAGAATCGTCTGCAGCTTGGCGGCTTCGTTGAACTGCTTCCAGGATTCCGCCTTCTTCAAGATTGCAGCAGCCTCGGCCAGCCCTTGCGCCTCGATCGCGCGGGCTTGCGCCAAGCCGATGGCTTCGACTTTTGCGGCTTCGGCCCGGCCCTCCGCCTCAACCGCAGCCGCCCGGCCCAAGCCATTCTTGCGCAAGCGCTCCTGATCGGCCTCCGCGATTGCGATGAGGGCGGATTTTTGGCCCTCAGCCTCCAGAATCGCGGCTTGTTTCAGGGCTTCGGCCCTCAGAATGTTGGCGGTTCGCTCGGCATCGGCCGGCCGCACCACTGTGGCTTCCAGTTCCTGCTGGCGCCGCTTGACTTCCTCGTTCTGAACGAAGATTTGCTCGGAAGTCCGGATCTTATCGACCCGCACTTCCTCGGCAATAACCGACTGTCGGGCTTTCGCAGAAGAGAGGGGACCGGCCTGTGCGGCAGTGGCCCGCTCTGTCTCGACTTCCGCCTGGTATTGGGCGCGTTTGATCTCCAGGTCACGGTGGGCACAGGCGATATTGGCTTCCGAATCGAGCTTGACTTTCTCTCCGTCCTGCATAGCCAATGACGATTTGATTTTGGCGTCGCGCTGGGCTTCGGCCTCCCCGATCTCCGCGTCCCGCTTCACTTCCGCCGTCCGGCGTTTTCCCAGTGCATCGAGATAGCCTTCCTCGTCGCTGATTTCCTGGATCGTCAGAACGTCAACTCCAATACCCATGCGCTCCAGATCAGTCGCTGCCTCCGTCGTGAGTTTCTGCGCAAAACTCTGGCGGTCGTTGTTGATCTCCTCGACCGTCAGTGTTCCGAGGATGGCGCGCAAGTGACCTTCGAGAGTCTGAAAGATGACTCTCTCGACCTCCTGGGGTGACATCCCAAGGAAGCGCTCGGCCGCCGCCTGGAGCGAGAGATCATCACCCTTGATTTTCACGTTGGCGACCGCTTTGACGGAAACCGGTACGCCTTTAAGGGTATACGCCCGCTTGATTTCCAGCGGGATCGTCATCACGTTCAAGGAGAGGTAGTCGACCTTCTCGAGAAGAGGTAACCTGAGGGCGGCCCCGCCTTTGATGAGGCGGTAACCGACTACGCGACCATCCGGCAGTTTGCGTTTCCGCCCGCTGAATACGGCGGCGGAGTTCGGCGCAACCTTGATGTAGTTTCGACTGAACAGTCCCAGCACAATGAAAAACGCCAGGACGATGAACAGCACGACTACCGGGGTCAAAAGAGCGGTCAAAGGCATCTCTGACATATCGATCTCCTTAATCAGGAGGATTGGCCGGGCGTTGCCGGGGCCTGGCTGTCTTTGGCGACAGGGCTGACAATGACTGATTCTCCGATCAGTTCTTCAACCCTGACCAGCGTGTTGAACGGTATCGCCGAGCCGTCCCGGGACCGTGCCGTTTTTTCGATCACCTCATTGCCTAGCAGGCATCGAATTTGCCCCACATTCCCGGCCGGTATAGCGACGGTCACCTGGGCAGTCCGGCCGACCAGGTCAGAGACCTGGACCATGCTGGACGCCTGCTGCGAGAAGAGGAAACGGGCGAAAAAGTAGACCGGAGTCGCGAGCAGCACTCCGCCTCCAAAACCCATGAGCGAGCTCGCGAAAATCGTGTAGCCGCGGGAAACTGCGATTGCTCCTATGCCCCCAAATGCAGTGATGAACACACTCAGCACCCGGGAACTGAAGAAGCCAGGCCCGCCGTGACCGAGATCGTGATCCCAGTCGTGGTCGAAATCACCGAACAGGTCGAAGATCTCTCCGAAGACGAGCGAAATGAGGAGGAACAGGAAACCTACGCCCGCAATGCCGAGGAATATCGTAATTGCGCTGATTTGCGACAGTATTTCCCACACGCCGCGGATTATAGAACAAAGGGACAAAGGGGCAAAGGGGCAAAGGGGCCAAGGGGCGAAGGGGCGAAGGGAAGAAGGGAAGAAGGGAAGGAGGAGGGGCCGAGGATCTCAGCCCTGATACTGCAAGGCGCCCAAGCGGCGCTTGATGCGGACTGTGAGCAATCTCTCCATCAGGAAAGTCAGCACGACCAGCACCACCAACAGCACGGCGGTCAAGAGGCGGCTGGGGTAAACCAAGAGGAAGATCCCGGACAGCAGCCCGAGCGACACGATCGGCATGATCATCATGATGAGAATCATGCGAGCGGAGCGCTCCCCTTTCTTGACTGGCCGGGAAAACGGCACTTCCGGGGAGACGAACACCGCTATCTGCAGGACGATATGCGCGACAAGGGCGAGAACGAGCAGTTGCACGCCCGCGTGCCAAAGCGCCGCATAAAAGTAGCAGAACAAGATGCCGATCAGCAGAAGATAGGGCAGCAGGAAGTACACCACGACGAAGTTCTTGGCGGCGAGCACCAACCTATCCCGTTGCATGGGTGAGGCAAAGAAGATCCAGGAGGCTTGAAAATGGTCGCTGTTCCTCAGATTCGTCTGCAGCATGAGCGGGAACAGCAACACCGCCAGGTAAACGAGCACCGAGTTGCCAAATCCTTTGATCCCGGCCAGGAACGGATCCGGTATTGGCCCGGAGGATAGTGCCATAAAGAGGTAGAAAACAGTCAGCGGGAGAATGCCAAGTACCGAAAGCCGGAACTTTTGATCGTATCGGAACTGGCTGCGAATCAGCAAAGCCACGGCTCTCGGTTCCTCGGCGCTAAAAAAGAATCCGATAGAGCGAGTCCTTAACGACTCCCGCCTGCTGCCGGTTTCCTCGGTCCTGGCGCGCAGTGCTCCCAGCCGACGGGAGTAATCCAGAGAGAGGTTGCCGACCGCGTAAACAAGAAGAACGCCAACCACCACGAGGGAGGCCAATGCGGGCGCCCATGTTGTCACCCGGATTTCACCGATCGCTAACCGCAGATAGCTCGCATACCAGGCAGGCGGCAAGAGCAGAAGCCAGGGTTTGTCTTCGGGAATCAGCCCGGCGGTCAAGCGATCATTCCCGACGATTCTCGGCATGAGAGCATAGCTTCCGAAGATCACGAACGACGTGCCCAGTTGGATGTAAGAGAGGACGCGGCGCAATCGGTTGGGATGGACGTACGACAGCATCGCGGCGTACAAAACGATCATGAACAGGGCTACCGAGAACCCGGCCGTGAAAAACGCCGCCAGCGCCGCCAGCCCGAGAAGAGGACGAAAACCCAGCGTGAAGAAATAGGCGCCGATAGGCAAGAGAGCCATCGCCGCGGTCATGACGCCGACATAGAAGAAAACGTTCGTCAAACGGGCCATGAAAAAGGTGCGCGATGAAATCGGGCGATAGCCGAGGATTTCGTAATCATCCGGCGAGACGACCACCGAGTTGTACTCAACCAGGACGATAGAGCCGATCATGAACATGATGTAAGCCGACAAGAGCGTCGACGTAAGGAATACGTTCTTGTTCATGATGGCGAAACCGGCCAGGAAGATGCCCGTGAAAACGTAGAAGATGACGACGGAAATCAGCTGCCCGGATGGCCTCCCTCGATCGTCATGCCCGAGGACGCCCCGCATGCCGCCTACGCGGAAGTCGAGTTTCAGCGAGGCGAGGCTCAGCGCCCGCCACTGCGCGTAGTCGATCTCCAGGTGATTGAACAGCCGGCGGATCATCACTCTCTTTCCAATGCCGCCAGGAATTCAGCGGTCGATTCAGCCGCGTCTCGCACCCCGGTCAGTTGCCCAAAGGCCTCTTCCAGATTCGATTCGCCGGTACTTTGAATGATCTCCTGCGGGGTGCCTTCGACGATCATCCGGCCCTCGTTGATGATGGCGATCCGAGTGCAGACTCTTTCCACGACTTCCAGGATGTGTGAACAAAAGAAGACAGTCTTCCCTTGCGCCGCCATCTGCTTGAGCAGCGCCTTGACCAGCATTGCCGCGTTCGCATCCAGGCCGTTCAGCGGCTCATCCAGGAAAAGGACCTCCGGCTTGGTGATGAGCGCTGCGGAGAGGGCGACTTTCTGCTTCATCCCTTTTGAAAACTCGGTCATCCGCTGGTTTCGGTTCCCCGATAATTGAAACAATCCGAGCAGCTCGTCAATGCGTGCGGCCGCCGCCTGGGGAAGAATGTGGTGAAGACACGCAACCAGTTCCAGGTACTCAGCCGGGCTCAAATTCTCGTAGAGAGCGCCGTTTTCCGGAACATAGCCAAGGCGTTTCTTCACTTCCATCGGTTGGGCCGCCACGTCGAACCCTGCGATCCGGGCCGTACCGCGGGTCGGTTCCAACAACCCGGTGAGGATCTTGACGGTAGTCGATTTGCCGGCGCCGTTCGGCCCGAGGAAGCCGAAGATCTCGCCCGGCCGGATATCGAGATCGAGATCCAAAAGAGCGACCTTCCCCCCAAAAAGCCTTGTCAGCCCGCGCGTTTCGATCATTGGGGACATTATACGCGGCTGCCAGAGGCCAAAGGACCACAATGACCACAATGACCACAAGGACCTCAAGGACAACAAGGCCACAAAAACAGGATTCTTCTGCCCGTCCTCGATGTCCTTGCGGTCCTTGCGGTCCTTGCGGTCCTTTCAGCCACAATTTCCCTTGCGGTTGCTACTACACTTGTAGTATTTTCTCCTCACAATGTAGTACACTGGAGACAAAGCCATGGCGAGAGAGACTCAAAAGCTAACCCGATTCGAGCTGGAGGTTATGAATATCCTCTGGCGGTTGGGGAAGGCGGCCGTCCGGGAAATCCAGGAGGAATTCCCGGAAGGGAACCGGCCGGCCTACACAACCGTACAGACTATTGTGCGCCGTCTGGAAGAGAAGGGTGCCGTGCGCCGGGTTCGGAAAATCGGCAACGCCTTCGTCTTTGAACCTATGGTGAGCCGCGGCTCGACGATCAGAAGACTCCTTGACGAATTGCTGTGCCTCGTCGACGGATCGCCCAAGCCGCTGATGGCACAGCTGGTGGAGACCGGGAACCTGACCGTGGAGGACCTCCAGGAAATGGAGGAGCTTCTCGAAGCGAATCAGACCCGCCGGCGCCAGGCACGCGACGACCGGAAAGGGGGCAAGCAATGAGTCCGCATGAACTGCTGGCCCAGTGGTCGGGCTGGTGGTGGCCCATCGTGGCCGCCCATCTCTGGCAATCGACGCTGTTTCTGGCCGCCGCAGCCCTTGCGGTCCTGCTGCTTCGCAACGCCTCCGCGACCGCTCGTCACCGGGCGTGGCTGATCGGCTCACTGAAGTTCGCCTTCCCTGCCCTGCTTCTGGCAGCACCGCTTGGCTGGCTCGGGATCAATCGCCCGATCCTGGCGCCCTACGTGACGCCGGCGCCGGTGATTCAACAGTGGATTGACACTCAACCATCAGCAGTCAGCAGTCAGCGGTCAGCCGTCAGCAGCCAGTTGCCGGCGAGTCACACCGAGTTCTACTGTCTGCTCAGTGTCACCTGGTTCGCCGGCCTGATTTTCCTCGGGACCCGTTGGTTGTCAGACTCGCGCCGGCTTGCCAGCCTGGTGTCGCAGAGCCGAATGTCAGGCGACCGCGCACTGCTCGCAGGCCTTGAGCGGGCGAAGCATGCGGTCGGGCTGAAGCGCCCCGTGCGACTGCTTGTTTCTTCGGCGATCGGCACCCCGGCTGCGTACGGAATCCTGAGGCCCGTGATCCTCGTTCCGTCCAACGTCACGGATGCACTGCAGGAGGCTGAACTTGAAGCGGTTCTGATGCATGAGCTCGTGCACATCAAACGCTTCGACAACCTGATGGCGGCGTTCCAGCGTCTGCTCTGCTGGTTCTTCTGGTTCCACCCGCTGATCTGGCTCCTCGACCGCAGGCTCCTTTCTGAGCGGGAATTGAGTTGCGACCAGGCGGTCGTGGCACGGAGCGGGCATCCTCGGGCTTACGCGGCCGCAATTTTGAAGGTATGCAGGTCCAGCTTCAAGGCCAGTCCGGCTGGAGTCTCTCTCGCTTCCGGCTCAAGTCTCGGAAGGAGAATCCGTATGATCACAGGTGAAAGGCTGCAGAGTACCCGATCATCCCATCATCTGGTCCTTGCAGTCCTGGTGTGCGTGCTGGTCTTGTTGTCAGTAGCCGTCGTCCCGCCGAAGCCCTCTGAGGCAGCCCAAAGTGCTTCTGGCCAGGAATTAAGAGTTGGAGCATGCGCCGAGTGCCCGGTGACCTTGTTGGGGACAAACCTTAAGGCCGAGGCGACCGGGCCGGAAACACCCGCAGCGACGATCCGTGTCAGAAATGATGGCGATCGCCCCGTCAAGTACTTCTACCTGGTCCTCGAAAATCCAACTTTGGATGAGAAAGCATATTTCCGGGTGTCTGAAAGGCTCGAGCCCGGCGAGGTGAAGACGGTGGCGGTCCAGGCGCGGCGGGCAACGGTGGCGGTCAAAGAAGGTCCGAACCGGTTCAGGCTGGAGTCTGTCGCGGCAGACGAGGCTCGAAGACGCATAGGCGATCTCTCGCAGGTTGAAGCGAAGGTGCCAACGGTCGTCTTCGCCGACGATACGAGTTTCGCCCTTAAAGGCTATCTGCCGGCGCCTCCTCCACCTCCGCCCCCGCCGCCGGCACCCCCAGCGCCGCCCGCGCCGCCCGCAGCCGGAGATCGAGGAGCGCGTCCTGCGTTACCGGAGGTACCGGCGCCTCCCGCTCCTCCACCGCCACCACCTGGCTCTGACGATGACGAGCCAATCATGGGTGGAGTTGTGGGTGGAGTTCAAGGCGGCGTGAAAAGCGGAGTCCCAGGCGGAGTCGTTGGTGGCGTCCCCGGCGGAATCAAAGGTGGAGTGCCCGGTGGCGTGAAAGGCGGCGTGGTCGGCGGCGTTCCGGGTGGAGTCAAGAAGAGGACTCCGAAACCCGCACCAAAGCCGGAGCCGAAACCAGACCCGGCTCCTGTCCCAGCCCCTAACCCAGGGCAGTAGCGAGCAGAGTCCCGAAAACGAACAGAGCCGTGAGCGTAGCGTCTTTGCGGAGCGACCCGGCCCGTACGATTAGCAGGCGATCAGGCCTAATCGCGTGCTAACGGTACGGGCCGGGTCGCTCCGCAAAGACGCTACGCTCACGGCTCTGCCAAAAGCAGTTCGCGCCAGGACGCCTCAGTCCCGCTTGCGTCTATCTATTAGAACACCCAAGGCAAGAGTTGCGGCGAGGAGGATTACCGTTCCTGCGCCGGCGGCCAAATCACGAAGAACACTCCATTCCATGATCGATGTTTCCTCGCTGTATAGATTCATATTTTATCGAAAAGGTTTCGACGGGTTAAGATTCTCTTCCGCGCGAGGATTCTGCTATCATGCGAGAACGGCTCCGTGAGAGCTATAATTTTAGTTGACTACTTTACGCTTAAGGAGACTCCTTCGATGAACCTTCGACCCCAACTCCTCTTTGGCCTGTCGGTTCTGTTGGTGTTATGCGGGATGACCGCGGCGCTTGCCCAGGATCCGATCACCGCGCCTGAAGGCGTGACTCCTGAGTCAGACTGGCTTTATGCGAAGCATCTGGATCAAGTGCAGAACACGATCATGAAAGAGGCGGACCTGAATGTCAGGGTCCAGAAACTGGACAACTTCACCAGGAAGCTGCCACCCACCGCGAAAATCAGGCCGTACATGGAGAGCTTTTTCACCCAGACCGCCGAGGAGATGCAAAAGGCCGGCAAAGCCCAGGAAGCTAACGCAGTGATGGCGAAGGTCACCGAGCTGTTCCCAAACAGCCCGATCGTAAAAAGCCAGCAGTTCATGGCCGCCTTTCAAGCCAAAGATTACGCCAAGGCAATTGCCCTCGGTGAGGAACTGAATGCGGCCAACCCCGATCCGCAAGTCACCGCCATTCTCGCTCAGTCCTATATGGCGGCCGGCAACGGACCGAAGGCTGCGGAGCTCAGCCAGAAGATCCTTGATGCGAGCGGGCCGAAGGAAGGCGCCTTCTATCTTCTCTGGCTCGCCGAGTACTACAACGCACAGAAGGATGTGCCCAAGGCGATGGAGTACTACAACAAGTTCCTGGAGACCTTCCCAGAGGATGCACCGCCCCAGGGTTGGGCTCCGGACGTGTGGAACCGCCACAAGGCCACAGCGTACATGCTGAAGGCGGGACAGGCTTATACCGCCAAGGACTATCCGACCGCCCTTCAAAATCTGGAGCTGTCGGTTAAGTTCGCGCCCAAGAACGATACGGCTTATTACATGATGGGCATGTCCTACTGGCGGACCCAGAACCTCGATAAGGCGGAAGAGTCTTTCGCCAAGGCTGCCGCTGTGGGCGGGCCGGCTTCAGGCAAGGCACGCGAGTACCTCGAGCAGATCTGGAAGCCGCGCCACAACAACACCACGGACGGCATGGACGCGTTCATCGCCAAGGCGAAAACGGATCTGAAGATTTAGGGATCTGCTCATTCTGCAACGAAGTGGCCCCGAATCCGTCGGGGTCAACAATTTGGCCGAATGCAAGGAGCGACGGCTCCTGCAAGCTGCTCAATTGTCGACCCCGAACAGATTTCGGGGCCACTTTGCTTTTCCGCCAGCTTTTTTCTGCTTTTTCCCCGAAATTCCGGCAAATTGCAACTGAAAGCTCCCGATTTCAGCCACTTAAGTGTTTACCCCAAAGGCAACCTTTTAACCTGACAACTTTGTTGACAAGCGCCGCCGGCTTGAAGCAAGATGGGGACCGTCATCCCCGGCTCTGAAAGATTGGGTTTGTTTGTTCGCACAACCAACCTATTCTCAACCCACCATCCATATTCTCATTGGGGAGGATAACCTATGACTCGGTTCCTCATTGTGTGTGCGGCAGTATGCCTTTTATTACTGCCTTCGGTTCTCGCCCAGACCAGCCAGGCCAGCCTTTCAGGCACAGTCGTCGACCAGCAGAAGGCGGCCGTTCCTGGGGCGACGGTAAAGGCGACGAATGTCAAAACCAACGTGACGGCGGAAACCATCAGTCAGGACAACGGGACGTTCTCGTTCCCGGCCCTGCAGCCTGGGGAATACACCGTCGCCGTCGAATTGTCCGGCTTCAAAACCCTTGTCAAGAGCGGCGTTATCCTGAATGCCGCCGACCGGCAGACAACCGGCCAAATGATGCTCGAAGTCGGCGAGATGCAGCAGACCATTCAGGTCACCGCCGACGCGGGCGCCCTGCAGGTCAAGACGACCAGCGGCGAGATGGGTGAAGTCATCACCGGCCGCCAGGTCCAGGAGCTCGCTCTCAACGGCCGCAACGTTCTCGACCTGCTCAAGGTCATACCGGGCGTCGTCAACACCGGCGCCTCTTACCAGGTTGCCGGCCCCGGCGGGTTCGGCAACATCAGCGTCAACGGGACGCGCGCCAACCAGCATAACCTGACGATTGACGGCTCGACCAACGTCGACACCGGATCGAACGGCACCCAGCACGTCATGATGAATATGGATGCCATCGCCGAGTTCAAGGTTCTGACCTCGAACTACCAGGCGGAGTTCGGCCGTGCCGCGGGCGGCGACATCAAGATCGTCAGCCGCGGGGGCGGAAGCGATTACCACGGGACAGCCTATCTGTTCCATCGTCACGAAGGCTTCAACGCCAACACGTTCTTTAACAACGCCGACGGTCTGAAGGCTAACGGAACCGAGGTTAACCCGCGTTCCAAGTACCGCTACAACTACGTCGGCTACAATTTCGGCGGACCGGTGATTCCGAAGGGCAAGATGAAGGACAAGCTGTTCTTCTTCTGGGGCCAGGAGTGGCACCGTCAGTTGGTTCCGACCACTCCGCGGCAGGTCCGTATGCCGACTAGCCTTGAGCTAGCCGGCGATTTCAGCCAGACGACTGACGGAAACGGCGTCAAAATGGCCATCAAAGATCCGCTGACGGGCCAGCCTTTCCCGAACGACAAAATCCCGGCTGACCGTTTCAACGCGAGCGGAGTTTCGATTCTCAAGCTTTTCAACACATTCGCCAACAGCCCCTCGACTTTGCCGGCTTACAACCACAACTCGCAAGAGTCGAGCGGTTATCCTCGTCGCCAGGACAACGTCAGGGTCGACTACGCCCTTGGCGAGAAGACTCTTCTGTTTGCCCGGTTCACGCAGGACTCGGATGTGCAGATCCTGCCCTACGGTGTGGGATGGACCTCGGGTCAGAACTTCCCGTTGATCCCGACGATCTTCAAGCAGGGCCCGGCTCGTAACGCAGCCTTGAACGTCACGACCAATCTTTCGAACACCTTGGTCAACGAGTTCATCTTCGGCCCGAGTCAGAACAACCTGACACTGGATCCGGACACGGGCAACGGCATTGAGGCAACAATGTCCGGTGTCGGCCTGACCTTCAAGCCGCCATACCCGTACAACCCGGCCCAGTTCGTCAACCTGCAGTTCAATACCGGTGGAGTCCCGAACACGACGTTCGGAATCATCAACAACTACGGCCAGTTCCCGTACAAGAACTCCAACACCACGTTCGACTTCATCGACAACGTCTCCAAGGTGTGGAGCAATCACCTGGTGAAGGGAGGAGTCTTCGTTCAGCGCAGCCGGAAAGACCAGGCCGCCGGCGGCTCGATGAACATCACCTTCCAGCACAATAACAGCAACCCCGCCAACGCGGGCCATCCGTACGCCAATGCGCTGCTCGGAAATTTCGAGAGCCTTTCCGAACCGCAGAAGTCGATTTACCAGGGCCAGTACCGAAACACCAACGTCGAATGGTATGTGCAGGATAACTGGAAGGCCTTCAAGAAGCTGACCATCGATTTTGGGATGCGTATGTACTGGATTCAGCCGCAGTATGACCAGCGGTTGCAGGCGGCTTACTTCAACCCGGCTCTGTGGGATGCCAACAAGGCCGTCCGGCTGTACTTCCCCGGCCCCGGAGGCAAAGCCATCGATCCCGGTGGGGCTGATCCCACCAAGTTGTACGATAGCTACCTGGTCGGCCGCATCGTCCCTGGATCCGGCGATCCTTGGAACGGCCTGGGATATGCGATGAACGGGTACATGCGCGGCGGTATCGAGGACCGGGGCATCCACTACGGACCACGTGTTGGCTGGGCCTATGATGTGTTCGGGAATGGCAAGACGGTTATCCGTGGGGGTTACGGCCTGTTCTATGACCGAACTTCCGGTAACACCCTGGCTTTCGCAGCCGTGGGAGGTCCTCCGTTCAACATCACCCCAACGTACACTTGGGGCAACTTGGACACGGTTGGAACCAGCACCGGCGAAGTACCGCTTGGTGTAAGCAGCGTGTTCGGCGTCGACCCGGCGGGTCAACAGCCGACCATTCACAATTTCAGCCTCCAGGTCCAACGTGATGTGGGATTCGATACCGTCGTCAGCGTCGGGTACGTCGGCTCTGTTTCGAGCCACAACCCCCAAAGACGCAACATCAACACCATTCCGGTCGGCACCACCTTCCAGAAGTGGGCGCAGGATCCGACGAAGTTCCCGGGCGGTGTGGTACCGGACGCAGACCCGACCATTCCTCAGGTTTACAAGGATAAGGGGCTGAAGTTCGACGGTTCCAAGGCCCTCCAGGCGAACCTGCTGCGGCAGTACCCCGGCTACAGCTCGATCAACTTCCTCGAAGGCGCCGGCTCTTCGAACTACCATTCGATGCAGGTAACAGTGAACCGCAAGTTTACGCGTAACTTCACCTATGCACTCGCCTACACCTGGAGCAAGGCGATGAGTACAGCGGACGGTGATACCAGCTCGACAGTCGCGTACAACGTCAGGGAGTACGAGTACAGGCGCGCCAACTTCGATCGCCGGCATATCCTGACGGTCAACTACGTCTGGAACCTGCCGAAAGTCAGCAAGCACCTGGGCGACAACTGGATCGCGAGGGGTGTCTTGGATAACTGGGAATTCTCGGGAATCAGCCAGTTCGTTTCCGGCGGGCCTCAGGAAATCGGCTTCCCCGGTTTCCAGCCCTCGACCAGCCGCAGTATCACGGGTTCCCCGGACATCGGCGCTCGCTTGCTTCTGGCCGGCGATCCGACCGGTCCGCGCACTCGGGAGATGTGGTTTGACCCGAGCGTGATCCGTCTCCCCGAGATCGGAAGCGCCGGCTTTGGTCCGCGCAACTACCTCTCGACTCCGGGCCTTAACAACCACGACTTCTCGGTCTTCAAGAACTTCCCGCTTCCGGGAGGGGATGAATCGAGACGCCTGCAGATCCGGCTCGAGATGTTCAACGTGTTTAACCACCCGAGCTTCAATGATTTCAACCGTGGTTTGACATGGAACCTTGCTTCGGACTGGTCCGACTACACGTCGAAGATGGCGTTTAGCCCGAACTATGTGCGCAACACCCGGACTGGGGTCAACCCGCCGAGCGGCAACACCGTGTCCGCAGTCCGACTGGGCCGCGCCTTGGGTGAAGTCAACGGCCTGAACGGCAACGCCGGTGGTGATCGGCGCGTTATTCAACTGGCTGCCAAGATTTACTTCTAAGGCAGCAATCGTCCACCAAACAAGGGGCGTCCTTTCGGGGACGCCCTTTCTTTTTGGATCGTTTTCGGAGGGGAGTGCGTCTTGATGATTGTGCGAACCCTCACATCCGACATCATCTGCAGTTTGATCTGGCTCTCCCTTCTCCCGGGTGCCCTTCTTGCTCAAGCCGGCGCTTACACCATCTTCGGCACCGTCCGATTGCCGGACGGGTCTGCGGCCGGCCGAGTGACCGTGATGTTGACGGGGCAGTCCGGCTTAAGCCGGCAGGTCTTCACCGACGACATGGGCCGTTATCAGATCACCGACCTGCCTCGCGGCCGGTACTCGCTAAGGGCCAGCAACCCCGAAGCCCCGAATCAAATTACGGACCTGGCCGAGGTCGACATGGGCCGCGGGTTTCAAACGAGGATTTCCCTGAACCTTTTTTTCCGGCAGCGGTCAGACGAGACGGCAGAGACAGTCAACTCGCCGGTATTGTCGACGAAGGAAGCTTCTCAGAAAGTCCCGCGAGCAGCGCAAAAAGCATTCGACGAAGGAGTAAAGGCGGGCTCCAGCCAGAAACTTGATAAAGCCGTTGCAGCGCTTTCAAAAGCGATTAATTTCTACCCCGACTACTTCCAGGCCTTCGCAGAGCGCGGGCATGTGCAGTTGGCGATGGGGCGCGCGTCCGAGGCGGGCCAGGATTTCGCCCGGGCTCTGGAGATTAATCCCGTCTACGGCCCGGCGCTGCGGGGTGTGGGCATCTGCCAGTTCGAGCAGGGCAAGTACGCAGAAGCCGTGAAAAACCTGGAAACCGCGAGCTCGGTCGAACCCAATTTAGGCAAAACCTTCCTGCTGCTGGGAGTCGCTTACCTGTCGCTGGACAAGCCCGAGGCCGCGCAGTCCGCGTTGTCGAGAGCAGTAAGCCTGGACCCCAAGGGGTCGGCCCGTGCGCGACTCCACCTGGCCAACCTCGCCATTCAGGGAAACCAGCCCGAAGAAGCCGTTGCACAGCTCGATGCCTACCTTGCCGATGTCCCGAACGCCCCCGATGCCGAGAAGGTCCGCGCGCTGCGCGCGCAGTTGCAACAGGGCGCGCAGAAGCCCCATTGACACAACAGAGCCGTGAGCGCAGCGCTTTCTGCGGAGCGACCCGGCCCGCGCCTTTCCCAACCAAGTAATCTAGCCCGTTGGGTATATCTGTGCGGGCCGGGTCGCTCCGCAAAAAACGCTGCGCTCACGGCTCTGTTGGCGCTTGAGAAGCACACCCCTCCTCTTGTGCTATCATCCCACCACATGGTTCGATGGTGTTTCATCCTGGCCTTCTCCGGTCTGCTTCTTGCCCAGAACCAGGTGGAACTGACTGCGCGATTCAACCGGGCGGCGGAGCTGCAACGGAAAGGAGCGTTCGAAGAGGCGGCCCATGCCTATGAGTCTCTGATCAAAGCCGCTCCTCGCTATGCGGAGGCATACGCGAACCTCGGGATGGTCCTGTCACGACTCGGTCGACATCAGGCAGCCATCGAGGCGAGCCGCAAGGCGGTTGAGCTGGCCCCTGCGCTCACGCCCGCCCGAATGAACCTCGGCATCGCTTATTATCGGGCCAGCCAGTTCGAAGAGGCCGCTAAGGCTTTCCAAGACTATCTTTCGAAAGAACCTGGTTCCCTGCCCGCAACCCAGCTACTGGGCGTCTCGCTTTTCGAGCTGGGCCGCGACGCGGAAGCGGTGCCCTACCTGGAACAGGCTGTCACCCAAAACTCGCAGGACCCGGCCGTTTTCTACAGTCTGGGCCTCGCTTATTTGCGACAGAGGAATGACCGCGTCTTTGATATGATCCAGCGTTTGAACGCTGCGGCTGAGGGCAAGCCGGCCGGTCATCTGCTCCAGGGTCAATACCACCTGATGCAGCAGGATTACGAACGCGCTATGAACGAGCTTCTCGAAGCCCGCAAGCTGAACCCATTGCTTCCGCGGCTCTACTATTCGCTTGGCCTGAGCTACGTAAAATCGGCGAAGTACACCGAGGCGATCGAAGCTTTCGAGAAGGAGCTGGAGCTCCGGCCGAAGGACTTCTCAACGCACTACTACCTGGCTTACTCCCTGGAGGCCGCCCACCGCCCGGATGAGGCCTTGCCAAAGCTTCAGAAAGCGCTCGATTTGGAGCCGCAGTCGCCGGAAGGCAACGCACTGCTAGGGAAGATCCTTTTCGAACAGGGAAAGGCTGTCGAGGCGCTGCCCAAGCTTGAGCTGGCCGTCAAAGGGGACCCGCAGGAGCCCGAAAAGCGTTTTCTTCTGGCGAGGGTGTACCAGAAGCTCGGTCGCAAGGACGATGCGAGCCGCGAATTTGCCGAAGTCCAACGCCTGAAAACGGAGCAGCTCCAGAAAACACAGCAGTACCTCGAGACGGAAGCCGGGAAGAAGAAACCGTGAGGCCCCCCTGGGAGCGCAGGCAGGATGCCTGCGCTCCCAGAGGGCCCCTTATGCCAGCGCCCCGTGGCACGACGAGCCGGCGCCGGCGGTGCAGCCGAAGCAGTGGTCGTCGGTGAGTATCGGAAGGCCCTGCAGCTCGGACAAAGATCGCACCAAGTTCACGTCAAAGTGCGTTCCGTTCTGATGGAGCGGCATGTCGAGCATCTGGTTGAAGTCGCAGTCGTAAAAAGACCCATTCCACCCGACACTGATTAGACTCCGGCACATGACGCCATCCACGGTCTCGTGGTTAAAACCCTCGATCAGGACGCTCATGTACTGCTCGTACTCACCATGCCGGTGGAGGGTCTCGGCAAAACGTCCGATCGGCATGTTTGTGACAGTCAGCAGCCGGTTGAATTCAACACCGAACTCCGCGCGAAGCTGCTTACGATAGTCCTCTTCGAGCTCATCCTGACGCCCTGGAAGAAAGGCCCCGAGCGGGTTGTAGGTGAGGGTCAGGATCAGCCCCGAGCCGGGCATGCCATAACCGAGAGAGTTGAGGAGCCGCAACGCACGGATGCTCTTTTCGAATACTCCCTGCCCGCGCTGTTTATCTACGTTCTCCTCGGTATAGCAAGGCAGCGAAGCGGCAATTTCCACCTGGTTCATGGCGAGGAACTCCGGAAGATCCTCATGTTTCGGGAGGAGAAGCACGGTCAAATTGCAGCGGGTAATGACGCCCTTGCCGGCGGCGCGGATCTCCACGATCAAGTCGAGAAAATTCTCGTTCAGCTCGGGGGCTCCGCCGGTGATATCCACCGTCTCCAGGTCGGGACTATTCTTAGCAATCGATACCACGGCTGCCGCGGTCTCAGGCGCCATGTGCTCGGTCCTCATTGGACCGGCATCGACGTGGCAATGACCGCACGCCTGGTTGCAGACCCTGCCGACATTAACCTGGAGCGTTCGGACGGGCCCGCGTACGAGCGGCGGCAGAGCGCACTCGTGCAGCTTGTTCTCAAACATGTTTCTGCGAAGTATCGGAAGACTTTCCATTCTTACCTCAGGCGCCTAGATCCTTCCACAGGCTTTCAAGATCGTCAACCCCATCGATATCTCGAACAGTGCGCAACTCGGCGAATTTGAGGCCGCGCGCCGCAATCCGCGCACGGGTCTGCTCGGCCACTTCTCCGGTGCTCCAGACGATGTCTTCGAACACGTGGGGTTCGAAACTCGACAGCGCAAGAAGCCAGTATCCGCCGTCCGCGCTCGGCCCGAGGACGGCCTCATGCCCCGCCTTGAGAAGATCAAACGCGCCGCTAATATCTTCCCATGCAACGTTGGGAGAGTCAGTGCCAATGACCGCAACTGCGTGGGCGCCGGCGCCGAAGGCGTGTTCAAAGGCCGCTCGCAGCCGGTTACCAAGGTCACCGTCAACCTGCGGCAGATAGCAGTCTGCCCCCGGAAGCCAGTTCTTCATCCACTCCGATTCGGAACCGGGTTCAAACACCAGCCAACGTTCGTACCCGGGACCCGCGGTTCGAGACCAGGTCCTTTCAGCCATGAGCCGGTAAAGCCTGGCTGCTTCCTCATGACCAACGTCTTTCGCGAGGCGGGTCTTCACGGTTCCCGGTACCGGTTTTTTCGCAAAAACGAGGAGGACATTGGAAGAGCGGCCCGAAGCTTTTGACATTGCAGAGATTATAGACGGAGGCCGGGCAAGCTGCCAGGAAAGATGGGCGCACCGCGGATCACGCGGATCGTGCGCGGATGGCCGCGAATAAAATTGGCCTTTTTATCCGCGGCCATCCGCGCACGATCCGCGTGATCCGCGGTGTGTTTTCGTGAACTAAATCCCGCTTCCACACGTATCATAGAGGGATGATACGACTCAGGTTTGCCCTGTTCTGGGAAGCGGTGCGAATCGCGCTTCAGTCCATATGGACACATAAACTCCGGGCCTTCCTCACCCTGCTTGGAATCATCATCGGCGTAGCCTCGGTCCTGCTGGTGGGCGCCTCTATTGAAGGCTTGGAGACCTACGTGACGACGGCCGTATCGAAAGCCTTGGGCAGTAATACCTTTATTCTCGCCAAGATCGCCCACAGCGGAAGAATGACCGATGAGGAGTGGGAACGCATGTGGCGCAGGAACAAGCCGCCCAAGCTTGAAGATCTGGATTTTCTGCGCGCCCGCTGCCCGGCTTGTGCCGAGATCGCAGCCGAGATGCAAACGACCCACAACACCTACTACGGCAATGTGGAGATGCTCGACTCGCAGATCAAGGGCGTGACGGCGAACATGATGTACCTCACGGACCTGACCGTGGAGGAAGGCCGTTTCTTCAGTGAAACCGAGGAAGAGCACTCCTGGTTCGTGTGTGTTATCGGCACAGACATTAAGGAGAAGTTCTTCCAGAACGTGGACCCGGTCGGGCAGATCATCAAGGTGCAGAACTATCCGGTCCGCGTAGTAGGCGTGATCGAGAAGATGGGCTCGGTCTTCGGGAATTCCCTCGACAACGTCGTCTACGTGCCTATCGGCGCCTTCTACAAGATGTTTGGCGGCCGCAGGTGGCTGACGTTGCGGGGGAAATCGACGACTCGTGACAATTTCGAGACGGCCGTGGACCAGGTCCGGGTCGCCATGCGCGCCAGGCGCCACCTGCGTCCAAACGAAGACGACGACTTCGGGTTGCTTACGACCGAGGATATCAACAACGACGTGGACGCCTTCACCGGTGCAATCGCGATGGTCGTCACACCAATTACGTTAATATCCCTGCTGGTGGGCGGTATCGTCGTCATGAACATTATGCTGGTGTCCGTGACGGAAAGAACATTCGAAATAGGCTTGCGCAAAGCGCTTGGCGCAAGGCGCAAGGATATTGTCTATCAGTTCCTGATCGAGGCCTTCTTCCTGGCGGCCAGCGGGGGAGCCGTCGGGTTGGCGTTAGCTTTCATCGGTTCAATCATTATCGAGAAGACGACCCCGATCCCCATGACCATCACTCTCGCTTACATTCTTTTGTCCCTGGGGGTGTCGGGCGGAATCGGAGTGATTTTCGGAATCTACCCTGCCTGGAAAGCCTCGCGGTTGGATCCGATTGTAGCCATCAGTGCTGAACGATGAACAAGAACCAGTACTTTGAGAACATCATCATGGCCCTCGGCACTCTCCGGGGCCACAAGGTCAGAAGCATCCTCACCATTCTCGGTGTCATCATCGGGGTCATGACGGTTATCGTCATCGCCTCCATCCTGACGGGGATGAGGCAGAAGATCATCGACCTGGTCGAGGAGTTCGGCACGGACAATATCTACGCCTTTCACCTCACCACCGGTCCGTCGTTTGGACATAGAGACCGGCGTGAGTTCCAGCGCAAGCCACTGAGAATCGAAGATGCGCTGGCTGTCAAGGCCGGCAGCGATGCCGTCCGGGATGTCGCATGGGAGGGCTTCTCCTTCGGCCGTGCTCCCACTCTCAAATACGGATCTGAATCGTACAAGCAGGGCCGGGTCAGGGGGGTCGCGCCAAGTTACGCTGAAGTCACCAACATGATCCTCAGCGAAGGCAGGTTCTTCGGCGAAACCGAAGACGTCAGGCGCGCCCAAGTGTGCGTTCTCGGAGTGAGCATCGTTGAAGCGCTCTTTCCCAACGTCGAGACGATTGTCGGAAGGACAATCCAGATCGACGGTAATACCTTCAGCGTCGTTGGCGTGCTGGAGAAACGGAAAGGGAGTTTCATGGGCGAGAATGAAGAAGACAACATGGTCTTGATTCCCTATCGCACCTTCCGGAAGATCAACCCAAAGAGTGACTGGCTGTTCATCCTGATCCGGGCTAACCAGGGCCAGTTGGGCCGTGCTATGGACCACACGGAGTCCATCCTGCGGCGACAGCGCAATGTCCGATTCGACAAGCCGAATGACTTTGACTTGACTACTGCGGACAAGATGGTCGAACAGTTCGACGCGATCTTCGCCTCGGTCGGAATCATCGCCATCGCGATTTCGGGCGTCGGGCTTCTCGTCGGCGGTATCGGGGTCATGAACATCATGCTCGTGTCGGTAACCGAGCGAACCCGAGAGATCGGCGTTCGAAAAGCCGTTGGGGCGAAACGCCAAGACATAACCTTTCAGTTCTTGTTCGAGGCGATGACTCTCACTACGGCCGGCGGGCTCATCGGTATCTTCCTGGCTGTCGTCGCCAGCTATGTAGTCATGTTCTTCGTCCCCGCCCTTCCGGCCCAGATTCCAATGTGGGCGGTGATCACGGGATTCACGGTCTCGATGATGGTCGGACTGATTTTCGGGGTGTGGCCGGCGGTGAAGGCATCGCGCCTCGACCCAATCGAGTGCCTGCACTACGAGTAAACAGAAGCCCGGAGTTGGGTAAAAACAAAAAGGGGACAGTCCGATAGACTGTCCCCTTTTTAGCTTCCGTTTCTCGAACACAGCTGCAAGCGCAACGCTTCTTTTGAGGATTGCGCTGAACAAACCAGCTGAACCCTCTCGCTCCAGACGGCTCGGCCCGCACATTCCGCATTAAAACCAGAGCGTTGCGCTTGCGGCTGTGTCGATATCTATAAGGTCCGGTGCCGCTCTCTATATTAAGGCCACCGGAAGCCTTATTGGCTCCCGGCAGCCGGGGGGAAGAAAGGAACGACCGACACTGACGCAGAAGCAAGCGGTGTGCCAACCGCACGCACCACCCGATTCCCGTCCTGCCTTCATCATTCCATCAACATCTGGTTGCCGAACGGGTAAACATTCCCCGGTTCTCCGCAGCAAAAACGCTATTAGACTGAAATCGCGTCAGTTATCGGAACCATGCTACTAGGGACAAATTCCCGGTTCTCAGGCCTGCTCCTCCTGAATCCGCGGATAGTGTTCAGTTGAGACATCGACCTCAGGTTTCACCGACCACGCCAAGTTGGGGTGGGAGGGTGAGGGGGGTAAGGGGGTGAGGGGTGAGGGGTGATCGAAACCTCGCAGCCCTGAAGCAGGGCAGTTGCGTTTACCCTTTCGGAGGTGCGGTGGCAAGGCCCTGATCTTTATACGAATTTCTCAAGCACCCGACGCGGGCTGGCAACCGACCACTTTTTTGGAGTGCGGTGGCAACGGGAGAGGCCGATGCCTTATCAGGCCTCGAAGGCGACACCGCTTTGGTCTGTGCACCAGTCTGCCGCTGTGGAAAACAGCCATGAACCAGCGACTGCCCGCAGACCAAAGCGGTGTCGCCTTCGAGGCCT
>Ga0105092_10000500_pt1 | contig 20466 bp, 18 predicted proteins | sample PPLLak2March2015_FD_87021 | JGI IMG/M metagenome (GOLD analysis project Ga0105092, IMG submission 87021) | Freshwater sediment microbial communities from Prairie Pothole Lake near Jamestown, North Dakota, USA - PPLs Lake P7 Core (1) Depth... | ecosystem: Environmental > Aquatic > Freshwater >... | reverse complement strand
TGATGCCGATATCTGCCTGATTCACCTGTGCCTCCGTCGCTGACCGACCGACTGACCGACTGACCGACTGACCATCACGACTGATTCTCAACATCGCCGGACAGTCGAATTGCCCAGCGAGTCGTTCAGTGGTCAGCTGTCAGTCGGTCAGTCGGTCAGTCGGTCAGTTGGCCTGTATCCAAAAGCCCAGCCGCTAATTCTAGGCCTGCCACTCGAATGGGGCCAAGTGGTATTTTCCGTCCGCCTCTTGGAGGTAGCCGGCCGATTGCTCCGGGTCGTGCTCAAAAAAGAGCAACCAGTTCCCGGCAATGGCCCGCTTGTAGATGTCCTTTCGGACTTCGAGAGTGGTCATGGGGTACAGGTCGTACGCCATGATCCAGGGGAGGGGGATGTGGGCGGATGTGGGACACAGGTCCGCCATGAACAGAAGGCTGCGGCCCTCGGACTCGATGAGCACAGACTGGTGTCCCCTGGTATGCCCGGGCGTGTGGAGGAGCGCAATACCTGGGACGACCTGCTCATCTCGGTCAACCAGGCGCAGCATTCGTCTTTCCTTCAACACGTTCCAGTTGTGTTCGAAGTAGCTGGCCGAGGATCGCTCGTTTGGGTGGTTTGCATCGTCGTGCTCGTCCTGTCTCACGATGTACTCGGCTCTGGGAAAAGTCGGAACGACCAAATTGTCGTCAAAGCAAGTGTTTCCGCCGCAATGATCGAAATGGAAATGCGTGTTGATGACGATGTCGATGTCGCTGGTTTTGAGCCCGAGGCGGGCGAGCTGGCCCGGCATCGTCACATCGTGCTCGATCCGATAAATCCGGCTTTCCTTTTCGGTATATTTCTCGCCACATCCCGTATCGATGAGGACGTTGTGACTGCCGGTACGGATGAGCAGGCAGTTGAGGCCGAGGCGAATGCGGTTCTTCTCATCGGGTGTCGTCTTCTTCTCCCAAAAAGTCTTGGGAACGACGCCAAACATGGCACCCCCGTCGAGCCAGAACGTCCCGTCCGATACGATGTGCAAATCAAACTTGCCGAATTTCAACGAACCTCCCACGGGGACGCCTGCATGTTAGAGTCAGAGCCGTGAGGGCAGCGTCTTTTGCGGAGCGACCCGGCCCGTGCCTGCTAGAAATAACGGGCCGGGTCGCTCCGCAAAACACGCTGCGCTCACGGCTCTGACTGGTCTGGGTGCCGTGCGCGACGCTGCCAGGCGGACGCTTACTTCAGCTTCCGCAGCAATTCCTCGAGCGCCGAATCCGGGTCAACTTCACGAGAGGCAAGACGCTCCGCCATTCGATCAAGTTCCGCCTCTGGAACAGAAATCTGAATCCGAGACAGCAACCGCTGGGCCACGAGTCGCAGCAGTCTCTGCCTCGCGACTGGCTTCCTTCTGGAATCCGTGCGGTCCTTTCGAAAGTCATAGAAGCGCTGAACCGCATTGACCAGTTCCTCGACTCCCTGGCCCGTCGTGGCGACCGTTTTGACGAGAGGCGGTTCCCAGCCGTCCTCGCGGCTGACCATCTTTAGAAACGATCGCAACTCACGTTCGGCTCGAGGAGTCTCCGGGTGATCGGCCTTGTTGATGACAAAAACATCGGCGATCTCCATGACCCCGGCCTTGATTGCCTGCACCCCGTCTCCCATCCCTGGAACCAGGACGAGAAGGGTTACCTGGGCCGTGCTGACGATATCGATCTCATCCTGGCCGACGCCGACTGTCTCGAGGAGAAGGATCCGGTAACCGGCCGCGTCCAGAATGGTGATCGCGTCCTCGACGGCCGCCGACAAACCGCCGAGTTGCCCGCGCGTAGCCATGCTGCGTATGAAAACGCCAGGGTCGGAGGCGAGGGCCTGCATGCGGATGCGGTCTCCGAGGATCGCACCGCCCGAAAACGGCGAAGTCGGGTCGACGGCAATGATTCCGACCTTGAGGCCCGACTCCCGGTAAGTCAGGGCCATCCGGGCGACGAGCGTGCTTTTTCCCGAGCCTGGGCTACCCGTTATTCCGATGACGAGCGCCTGGCCGGTCCGCGGGTAAACCTGCCGGATCAGCTCTCGGGCCCAGGGAGCCTGCTGCCGCTCCAGCTCAGTTAGAACTCGGGCGATGGTCCTGACGTCGCCCTGGGAGATCTTTTGAAGCTTCTCTGCGATTTCCGCGCGATGAATGTCTTCCACTCGTACTCGAACCTGTAAGTTCTCGCTAGGTCCAATCCATGTTACTTTTAAAGGCAACGCCGGGGAAAGCTAAAGAACCAATCAAGGGAGGGATTATGGCGGGGAAACCGATCGAAGTCGCGTACTACTACCGCATCAAATGGGGACACCACGAGGAGTTCATCGAACTGTTCAAGAAGAACCATTACCCGATCTTGAAAGCGCAGATCGAGACCGGCCGCATCCTGGAGATCCGCACGTATACCCCAAAGTTCCATGGAGATGGGCGAAGCGATTGGAACTTTCTCAACGTGCTGGTCTTTCGTGACTGGGAGGCATTAGCCACCTCAAGCGACAAGGAAATCTCGAAACGGCTGTACCCCGATCAGGAGACCTTCCTGCGTGAAGAGCGCCGCCGCTTCGAGCTGGTCGAAGCTCACTGGGACGTGCCGTTGAAGGAAGTGGCGATGGAGTGATAAGGGTTCAGGGTTACCCCGTTACTCGGTTCACGGTTACCCGGTTTCACGGTTACTCGGTTACTCGGTTCACGGTTAAGCGGTTCGTCGTTAATCGGCTGGTAAGTCAAAGCACCGTCGGGCGACCGTGAACCGAATAACCCTGAACCGAATAACCCTGAACCGGATAACCCGGAACCGTGTAACCGTGAACCGTTTAGAACAGATTATCGTAATCCGCGGGGCCGCCGGAGGATGGACCGCCTTCACCGCCTCCGCCTTCGCCGCTTTCGCCGATGGATTTTTCTATCGCTTCGGGGTCCTCGCCCGCTTCCAGGCGATCGACCACTTCGTTGAACTCGGGTCCAAGGTCTTCACCGAGCTCGCCGCCCATCTTGCGCATCATGCGAGCCATGGCCTTGGGGTCGTTTTCGTCCAGGCCACCCCACTTGTCGGGGTCGGCCATGCTCTCGAGACGGCTTTCTTCTGATCGGACCATGGAAACGCGCGAGATCAGTTGCTCCAAATCGCCGCTGCCGCAACGGCATTTGGTTCCTTCCGCGTCGGCCATCCGCCAGAAGAAGCGGGAGAAGCGGCGTCCGCATCCCTTGCATTGATATTCGTAAACCGGCATCCGGAGTATTATAGGTTTATTGACCTTGGCCGTTCAATTCTGACAGAATCGGGCCTTCTATGCGCAAAGGGGCGAAGCTCGCGATCAAGCTAGGTGTGACCCTGCTCCTGCTGGGGATTCTTGCTTTCGAAATCGACCTGAAGGAGTTTCTCAAGGTCATTTCATCCACGGATCCGACGCTCGTGCTCCTGGCTACGGCCCTGCAGATGGCCATAATTATCCTGGCTGTCTTCAGGTGGCAGGTCATCCTCGAGAATTTCCAGATTAATGCCGGGTTTTCGCCGCTCACCAAAATCACCTTCATCGGCCAGTTCTTCAACTTGTTCCTTCCTTCGGCCATTGGCGGCGATGTCTTCCGCGCTTATTACCTTTCCAAGAGCCAGCACCGGGGGATGTCGACGACCCTGACCACCACGCTGGTTGAACGGTCCGCGGGCCTCTTCGCTCTCCTCTTTATGGGATGCTTTTTCGCCGCGCTGAAGCCCATTGTGGTGCACGGTGTGTCCCTGTTATACCTGTTTATCGGCCTGATAATCGCCTTCATCGCGGCTAATGTGGCCATGTTTCACTCGTGGATCCACCGGCATCTGACCCGCCTTTTGATGCGGTTTGGCTTCAGGGACATCGAGGGGAAGCTGGAACTGGTCTATGCCGGCCTGACGACTCTGAGGAGAAACAAAAAGGCCATTGCCAAATGTCTCCTGCTGTCATTCGCCATTCAGTTCCTTTCTGTGGTTGTCATGTGGCTGGCCGCTCTGGCGATTGGGATCCAAGCCCCGTTCTTCATCTTTCTCATCTTCATCCCGATCGTGAATCTGACCATCATGATACCCCTCACGATCAACGGGTTCGGCCTGAGAGAAGGCGTCTACTACCTGCTTTTTACGCAGATCGGGCAACCGCCTGAAACGTCCGTCATCTTGTCCTTGCTTAATTTCCTCGTGGTGACGCTCGCATCGTTGCCCGGCGGTGTCGCGTATTCGATGTACAAGAAGGAAGAAAACTTCGACGGGATCCTCACCAAGCCAGAAACTCTATGAAAGTCCTCGTGACTGGAGGCGCCGGGTTTATCGGTTCTCACGCCTGCGAGCATCTCCTTGACCGTGGCGACGAGATTGTGGTCGTCGACAACTGCAACGACTTCTACGATCCGAGGATCAAGGCTCGTAACCTTGACCGAGTCCGGAAACGCGGTCGTTTCCCTTTCTACTGCCAGGACCTGCTCGACGTTCCAGCTCTCTCGGCCGTTTTCAGAGCTCACCGGCCTTCAGCCGTGCTGCACCTGGCGGCCTATGCCGGGGTACGACCTTCTCTCGAAAACCCGGTTCTTTACGCCCAAGTGAACGTGACCGGTACAGCCGGCCTCCTCGCACTCGCTCGCGAGTTTGAGGTGGAAAATTTCGTCTTTGCCAGCTCCTCTTCCGTTTACGGGATCAACAGCAAGGTGCCATTCCAGGAGGAGGACCCGATCAGCCAGCCGGTCTCTCCCTATGCGGCAACCAAGCGGGCGGGCGAGCTTATGTGCTTTGCTCATCATCACAATCACGGGCTTCCCATCTCATGCTTGAGGTTTTTCACGGTTTACGGGCCGAGGCAAAGGCCGGAGATGGCCATTCACAAGTTCGTGCGCGCGATCATCAACGACGGCGAGATTCCCGTTTTCCACGAAGGGAAGTCAGAGCGAGACTACACGTACGTGGAGGACATTGCCCGGGGAATCCTGGGCGCGCTCGACCGGCCGGACGGCTTTCGAATCTATAATCTCGGAAACTCCCAAACGGTTCCGCTCATGCGCTTGATCGAGCTGATTGAGGCCGCCCTCGGCAAGAGAGCCAGAATCAAGCTGTTACCTGCACAGGCCGGGGACGTCCCGATTACGTACGCCGATATTTCCCGGGCCCGGGAACAACTGGGCTATTCTCCCGAGACGCCTGTCGAGGAGGGGATTCCGAAGTTTGTGGAGTGGTATTTGAGGGAAATGGTCTGAGGCTGGTAGTGGAAGGGCAACCACTTTTTTATCCACGTATTAACACGAATTTCACGAATTAACACCAATTACCCGGCGCCAACCCCAGACTATTCCTGTTTTTGGGGTGGGTGCCGGGTAATTCGTGTTAATTCGTGGAAATTCGTGTTAATTCGTGGATAAAAAAGGTTCCCTTTCTGCTACTGCAACGTCAGCACCGCCAGCTTGTTGTCCCTTTCCAGCGTCACGAAGGCATAGCGGTCGTCGGGGCCCAGACAAACGTCGATTGGCTGCTTTCCGACCTTGATGCTCGCCGTCTTTTGCAGGTCCGGGCTGAGAACGCTGACACTGCCGTCGCCGGTCTCGACCACGAGTAGTTTTCCGTCGTTGGTCACCGCGAGTGAAAAGGGGCTCTTGCCCACCGGAACGCGCTTCTTCTCGGTATTGTCAACGAGATCGATCACGGAAATGTCATTTGAACCGCTGTTGGCGACGTAGAGAGTGTTCCCGTCCGGCGAAAGGGCGATGCCGTCCGGTGTGATCCCGACGGGAATCTGCTGAGTGATCTTCTTGGCCGCGACATCAATGGCGTAGACCTCGTTCGAACCTCCGCAGACAACGTAAAGATAATCCCCGGCGGTGGTGACCGCCGCGGCCAGGGGACGGATACCGACCTCCAACTCCGCGACAATCCGGTGGCTGGTTGTGTCGACGAAATCGACGCGGCCGATTTTTCCCTTGCCGAAGTTCGTGACGAAGGCCATCGAACCCTTGGGAGAGACAACCACGTTGCTCGGCGTCGCGCCAACCTTGATGTCGTCCAACGTCTGATAGTCCTTGGCGTTGACGACCTTCACCAGCCCTGGTCCCATGTTGGTGACGAAGATCTTGTCGCCTGCCGGCGAAACGGCAATTCCGAGTGGTTCAAAGCCCGCGTAAAATTTAGCTCTGACTGTATGCGAGGCAGGATCGACGACCAACACCTCGTCAGAGGCGAAATTCGTCACGTAGATGACGTTTTGCACCGGGTTGAGCGCGGCGAAGGAAGGCCCTTTTCCCATCTTTATGGTCTTTACCGAAAGGGGGCCCGACGCCGCGACGAATATCAAAGCCACAATAAGAACCAGAAGCATCCTCTTCATTTCACGATTCCTTTACGGGCTCGACACGCCAAGACGGTGTTCTTCATCAAATTAATGATCGTGAGCGGTCCCACCCCGCCCGGGACCGGAGTCACAGCACCGGCCAGGCCAAGCGGGTCGGTCGGATGGACATCCCCGACAAGCACCGAACCTTGCCTCTCGAATGTCCTGAACTTGGCCGAATCCGGACCAAACAGGCGAAGCGCCTGGTCGCGATCTTGAATCTTGGTGGTTCCGACATCAATTATAGTCGCGCCGGGCTTAATGAACTCTTTGGTAATCATGGCCGGCTTGCCGATTGCCGCAACCAGGATATCGGCGCGACGGCACACCTCGGGTAAATCCCGGGTGCGAGAATGACAGATTGTCACGGTTGCGTGCTGATGCAGGAGAAGCATGGCCACCGGCTTTCCGACGATGTTGCTCCGTCCGACGACGACCGCTTCTGCGCCCTTCATGACCACTCCCTCCCGTTTCATCATGTCGATAATCCCGACCGGTGTGCAGGGAGCGAGAGTGAAAGACCCGATCGACAGGAGCCCGACGTTTGCCGGATGAAACCCGTCCACATCCTTGGTAGGGTCGACCGCTCGCAGGATCACGTCCGCGTCCATGTGCGCGGGAAGTGGAAGTTGGATCAGAATCCCGTCGAGCTCATCGTCGGCGTTTAATCGCGCGATCAGATCGAGCAACTCCTCGGTAGTCGTGCTCGCCGGCAGTTCGTGACTCTCGGAGTGCATCCCGAGCTCGGCGCAGGTCTTCGCCTTGTTTCGGACGTAGATCTGCGACGCCGGGTTTTCACCCGCCAAGACGACCGCGAGTCCCGGAATGATCCCCTTTGAGTTGAGCTCACCTATCTCGGCGCACAGTTCGGATCGAATCTGTTCCGCGATCCTCTTGCCGTCAAGTATCCGGGTTTCCATTCGGGAGATGTTAACAGAAATGAGGCGGGCGAGTCGCTGAAGTGGCCCCGAAATCTGTCGGGGTCAACCAGCTAACAGCCTGCAACCAACGAACGTTGCCGCAAGTGGTCAATTGTTCGACCCCGAACGGATTTCGGGGCCACATTTTGGTCATTTGGCGTACAACCTTCGGTACGTCCAGTAATTCCCCAGCACGCGAAGCACGTACAGCTTGGTTTCCCGGAAGCCGATGTTCGACACGAAGACAACGGTGTCGGGATTCGTGAGCTTCTTTTCCCAGCGCCGAACGTTGCTCCCGCCTCCGTTATAGGCCGCCAGCCCCTTCTCCATTACCCCGCCGAAATCATCGAGCATTTGCCTGAAATAGAACGATCCAAGCCTGATCGAAACTTCCGGCTCGTAAAGGGCAGCGCTTCCCCTGAACGGTACCTTCAACCGTCGGGCTAATTCCCTGGCAGTTCCCGGCATCAGCTGCATCAGGCCGCGGGCCGCAGCTGGTGAAATTGCATCCGGCTGGAAACCGCTTTCCTGCTTCATCAGAGCCAGCAGCAGGTAGGGGTCGACTCCGTGCTCTGAGGCGAACCGGGCAACCAGGTCCCAGTAGGGCAGTGGATACAGCAGACGCTGCAGTTCCGGTGGGTACAATTCCGGCGGCACGCCGCTGTACTGCAGGTCCGACAATTCCTCGGCCATATCGAGCGACTGTCGGAACAGCCCTCCTCGTTGTGCCCAATTAGCCAGGTGGAACAAGTAGTCCCCCTTGTCCGGAACCACTGAACCCGGTCCTTGTCTCTTCAGCTCGGCATACGCTTCATCAAAAAGGCGGAGGAACAAGAGCTCCTGCAACCGGGCGCGCTGCAGTTGAGCGCCTGAAGGGGCACTCGGGTTGGGAGCGGCCGACTCGCTTCGCGGCGCCAGCAGATTCTGACTCCACGTCCGTGGGTTATTCGTGACCGCCGGGGTGCCGGGCGATTCAACCCTTTGACGAGCCAGGTAGCCGAAGTAGTTGGCCCGCCCGTTCGCCGCTGCCAGGAAGCTCAGCTGTGATTCAGCCGGCTTGTCCGTTTGCTGTTCACAGAACCCCTTCCAAAACAGCACCTCTTCACGGGTCACCCCGGAAGGCAGTTGCTGGGACGTCAGTTGCGATATTTGGCTGAGGTTGGCGAGCGCCTCCTGGTAGCGAGCGTCCTCGATCCTGAGGCGCGCCAGTTGGTAGTGGATCCAATAATTACGACTTGCGGGACTTGTAAGCCCCTTGGTCAACGCTTGTTCCGCGCCCGGCCGGTCGCCCAGCCAGATCAGGGCATCGGCAAGCCCGGTGAGCGCCCGATCGAAGTACTCGCTACCTGCGTGGTTATCGACCACGTCCCGGAATGCGGCAATGGCCGGCTGGTAATCATTCAAGCCGAGCGACAAGTTCCCAGACAGGTAGCGGCTGTAGACCCCCCACTCCGACGCGGGGAATTTGCGGTAAGTGCGGTCATAGCCGGCAATCGCGTCTTTCCTGCGGCCGTCCAGATAGAAGCTGCGGGCGAGCAGGTACTCGTATTCGGGCCGCGATGCACTCTTCGGATACCGAGTAACCAGACGATTCAGGTAGATCTTCGCGGCGTCCGGTTTCCGGTTGCTCATGAACGCCATGGCCCGATGGCGCAGGTCTACTTCGGTCAAGCCGTTGATCTTCTCGATCTTCTGCAGGTGGTTCGCCGCCTGCAAAGCTAACGGATCGTGATCATTCTCGATCAGCAGTTTCGCCAGGATTGCAGTGGCCTCTTTCCGTCGAGTCAGGGACACCTGGTCAGGCGGCGTGGCCTTCAGCAACAACTCCGCGATCCTGAGCCGGGATGTCCGGACGTATTGTCTGCCGTTCGAGATCAGCCGCTCGTACCATCGTCTGGCCTCTTCGCTCCGCTCTGATTCGTCCAGCAGGTCGGCATACTGCAGGGCAATCGATGACCAGCGGGGGTGGGCCGGGAAACGACTGAGAAACGACTCGAAGTACTTTTGGCGATGGTCCAGCTCGCTTCCCTCAGTTACATCGATAAGGTGAAGCAGGACCGCATCCGGAAGGGGAAAGCCCGATTCCAGGACCTGCTCAAAGCCTTGCCGGGCTTCATCCTTCAGGCCCGCCTGCTGTTGAAGGACTGACTGGAGGTAGAGCAGATTGTTGAGGCGATAGCCGTCAGGAGACTCCTGCCTGACCTGTTCCAGCAGCGTAATAGCCTGCTGGTACTGGCCTTGGCGCCGCGCCTCTTCAACCCGGTCAAGTGCGTTCGATAGGGGAAGGAGGGTCAGTAATAAGGCTAACTTCAGCATGGGGCGACGACGACTGATTCCCTGGGAGCGCAGGCATCCTGCCTGCCCGTACCCTTTTACACCGTCAATGGTGGAGCTGCACAAGCAGGCAGGATGCCTGCGCTCCCAGCTTCTTCACGGGTAGATCTTGTACAGCATTCTCGGGAAGGGGATGGTCTCGCGCACGTGCTCGAGCCCGCAGATCCAGGCGACAACCCGTTCTATCCCCATTCCGAACCCGCTGTGAGGCACGCTCCCGTATTTTCGTATATCCAGGTACCACTGGAATGCCTCGATCGGCAGATTGTGCTCTTTTATGCGCTTGAGGAGCAGGTCATGGTCGTGGATTCTCTGGCTCCCTCCGATGATCTCTCCGTAACCCTCCGGTGCGAGAACGTCCACGCACAGTGCAACATCCGGGTTTTGGGGGTCGGGCTGCATGTAAAAGGCCTTCACATCTTTAGGATATCGATGAACCATCAGGGGCAGCTCGTAGCGAGAGGAGAGGATCGTCTCGTCCGGCGCCCCGAGATCCGCGCCTCGCGGTGTCTCCGTGCCTTCCTTTTCGAGAATGTCGAAAGCGTCGTTGTAACTGATCCGAGGGAATGGCGGGCGGACTTTCTCGAGGAGCGAGGTGTTCCGTTCCAGTCGTTTCAAGTCTTCGCCGCGCTTTTCAAGAACTCTCTGGACCAGGTAGCTGATCAAGTCTTCAGCCAGCTTCATCACATCATCCAGGTCGGCGAACGCCACTTCCGGCTCGATCATCCAGAATTCCATCAGGTGACGGCGTGTCTTGGATTTCTCGGCTCGGAACGTCGGTCCGAAGCAATAGACTTTGCCGAAAGCCATGCAGTCGGCCTCGTTGTACAGCTGCCCACTCTGCGTGAGAAACGCCTTTTCACCAAAATAGTCGAGCTCAAACAGCGTTGTCGTGCCTTCGCAAGCGGCCGGGGTGATGATCGGCGTATCGACCAGCACAAAGCCTCGATCATCAAAAAAATCCCGGCAGCCTTTGATGATCTCGCTGCGAACACGCAGTGCGGCATGCTGCCGACTGGAGCGTATCCAGAGATGGCGGTTTTCCATGAGAAACGCCGTGCCATGCTCCTTGGGAGTGATCGGATACGGCTCAGCGAGCTGAGCGACTTCCAGGTTGGAAACGTCCAGTTCGTAACCGCCCGGGGCCCGCTGGTCGGCCCGGACTTTCCCGGTGACGATGACCGACGACTCCTGAGTGACGGTGTCGGCGGCGGTAAAGACTTCAGGTGGAACCGCCTTTTGGAAAACGACCCCCTGGATCAATCCGCTTCCGTCCCTGATCATCAGGAATCGAAGCTTCCCCTTGTCGGTCCGGTTGTAGACCCAGCCTTTGAGAGTCACCTCCTGGCCGTCATACTTGGCAATATCCTCGATGTACACGTGCGGCATTCATGCCCTCCGGAAAGGTTCAAGAGTTTTGCGGTTCAGGGTTTCCCGGTTCAGGGTTTTCCGGTTCGGGGTTCCGGTTCATGGGTTCCCGGTTTAGCGGTTCCTGGTTTAGGCCCCTTAGCCTAACCGTTGAACCTTGAACCTTCCTGAACCTTCGAACCGGGAACTTAAACCGGGGAACCCCTTAAACCGGAGAACCCTCAAACCGGAGAACCCTTAAACCGGAGAACCCTGAACCGGGAACCCTTATCGGTCTTTGTCCGTGACCAACTTGGTCACTTCGTTTTCAACAAGGGATTGAATATAAGGGAATTCCCGAAGGGACTGCAAGGCTAGCGACGCCCTGTGCAGAGAACCCGCCACGTACTGCTCGTAGATGAAGTTTCCTCGCTCGGTGATCTGGTAACCGTAGGTGCCGAGCGCCTTGAGCAGCCGCTGGACGGTCATGAGGTCAAATTGTCGTCTGAGGACCTTCTCATCGAGTAAAGCCGGGGAATTCACGGCTCGCGACTGGTTCATGTAATAGCCGATGTACCAGTCGACTTCTTGAGGCGTGAGCTGAATGGAGTCCTTGAGCAACGAGGCTAGGTCGTAGAGCGCGGGCCCTTGCCGGGCGTCCTGAAAATCGATGATGTAGACCTGTTCGTCCTTCACCATCAGGTTGCGTACGTGGTAATCGCGATGGCAAAGGAAGCGCGGGTAGGAAGCGAGCTCCTCGGCCAAACGTCCCGACTCCTCGATCAATCCCTGATCGTCGGGCAGCGGCAGGTGGCGGTAGTTGCCATAGTAGCGTCGAAAGAAAGCCAGCTCCCAGCTCAGCTTTTCCCTGTCAAAGGCGAGCCTGGCCGCATCCGTGTTCGCCGGCACCACTTTGCTGGCTTGGGTCTGAATCTGGATCAGGAGGTCGATAGCCCGGCACATCAGCCTGCAGTGCTCTTCTTGAGTGCTGTGCCGCAATCGCTTCTGCACCGATTCGTCGCCGAGGTCTTGCTGCAAGACGATGCCCAGCTCACCGTTGGCGACGATAATTTCAGGTACGGGCAGGGCGACCGCGCGGAAGATGTCGTAGACGTTCTGGTAGGTGAAGTCCTCCAGTTTAAACGGCTCGGGGTAAGCCGCGAGGACATACGACCCTTCGTTCTCGAAGACCAGTCGGAAGTACTGGCGGGAAGAAGCGTCGCCGATCAGTTTCTGGACGTTGTAATGATTGTAACCCAGCTGAAATCTGTGCCTTATGAAGTCCATCAGGCGCTGCTGCACCGGGGGGAAGGAAGTGGCGTCCATTTATTAAATCTTCTCCTAACGGCCTTGAAGGTTCAAGGTTGGAGGGCAGGCTGCACGGAACGGAAAATCAAAGCGGCCAGATCACGAGATCACCCTGTAGCCGGCCGCCTTTGTTCTGCAAAACTCCCCCAAAATCGCCCGGGGGAGCATCCGGAAGCGGCGTTAGGATCGCGTTCGCGAACTGCGCACCCGCGGGGACTGTGATATTACCGACAGCAATCACCCGGTTTAGGTTAGCCCGCTCACCAATTGTAACGTGGTCCCAGATGATAGAGTCACGTACTCCTGCGCTCGGATGCACTTTCGCATTTTCGACCGTAATTACATCATTCTGCATGCCTTTTCGCCGCAGAACCTCAAAGGACTTTTCCAGGTAGCGCGCTGGCGTGCTGGTCTCACACCAGTAACCCTGGCTTACGAATCCGTTGACTCTCCGGCCTTCGCTGATCAGTTGCATGTAAAGGTCACGCACGGAGTCCGAGGGCCCGTCCGGAATCCGGTCCAGAAGCTCCGGCGAGAGAACATGCACTCCCGTGAAAACGAAAGGAGCGTCACCTGGTGCGGGCTGGTAGTGCGGACCGAATCCTCGCACCTGCCGATCCTTGGCCACGAAGACCGGATTGAACCCCGGGTTTTGGTCAATGGGGACGAGCACCAGCGTGGCGAGAGCTCCTGTTTCACGGTGAAAAGAAAGGGCCGCGGTCAGATCCTCTTCGAAATAGATCTTGCCATTGCAGACGACAAAATCGTCCTTTCTGAGAAAATCTCGCACTTTGGCGAGGGCGCCGCCGGTCCCCAGGATCTCCGGTTCAAAGGAGTAGCTGACGCCGGGGAATCGGTCTCCGACGGCCTGTCGGACGGTATCAGGCAGGTGGTGCAGGTTCACGATTACCTGGTTGATTCCCGCTCGATTGAGCATTTCCAGGGAATACTGAATGATGGGACGGTCCAGAAAAGGAATCGCAGGCTTCGCGCGAAAAAGGGTGAGCGGCACGAGCCGCGTGCCGAAACCCGCTGCCAGGACGAGCGCCCTCACCGGCGTCTCTCCAGGTAGAGATCGACGTAGCTTTTGGTGATGAACTCCGTCCAACCGAAGCGGGCTGCCACCTGCTTGATGCCTTCCGCCTGGCCCTCGATTTCAACGAAGCAGCCGACTGGGGTTTCGTCCAGACAGACCTGGAGCTGTTGTCCCCCATGCTCGATCAGGAGGATTTCCCGGTTCTTTCGGTACCCGAAGGAGACAACCATGCCCAGGCGCCCGAGGATCCTCTTGAGCGTCTCGCCCTGCTCGACGTGCGTCTCGATCTCTTCGCGCTTCTTCAGCAGGGGATCGGACTGGACCGGACCCTTGAACGTCAAAAGACTCTGGCCGGCATAAGAACGAAGCCGCAGCGCGCAGCCGGAACGGGCCAGCCGGCCATCGGGGAAATCGTAGAGCTCGTTCTCTTCGGTATTCGGCCCGGCAAATGGCTTTGCCCCCAGCTGAATCATCTGGTCGCGGACTTTGTCGAGCTCGCCGCGCGCTACCTCGAATTTGGCTTCGGTTTCGATGTGCATAAGCGCTGAACTCGTCAGATCGGACGTGAAGTTTTACCGGGCCGCGCACCGGGGACGAGGTTCAGAACGCGTTACAGAGCCACCCACTCCGTGCGCGGCTCTGTAACGCGTTCTGCGCTCAACGCTCTGTCACCCTGTTAACGCTAATACAGCAAATACTTCTCCCGCTTCCGGCTGAAGGCTTCGAGATCCTGCTGCCATCCGGCTTCGATCTTCTCGAGCGGTTCCCCACGTTCAATCTGCTCCCGGATCTTGCCGTTCCCGAGCAGGATGTCGATGGGCAGCTTGTCGTATTCATACTCGTAAGGGGGTTCCTTCCACCGGAAGTGCCCTGGTCCGAGTTCCCGGTAGGCCATCATGAGCGCCAGTCCGGCGCTAAAAGGCTTGAACGAGCGCCTGTCAAGGATGTGGATGTGAACGCCTCCGACCATACTCCCATTCCACTTATGAAAGGTGGGAATAAAGTGAATCGGGCGGAACTTCACTCCCGGAAACCGCATGCAATTGAGCTTGTTCGCAAGTTGGTCCGAATGAATCCACGGTGCCCCGCTCATCTCGAACGGCCGCGTGGTCCCCCGGCCTTCAGACACGTTCGTTCCCTCGAGCAGGCACAGGCCCGGATAGACGATGGCGGAGTCCAAAACAGGGATATTCGGGGACGGCATGATCCAAGGCAGCCCCGTGTCATCGAAGAACATATCCCGATGCCAGCCTATCATCGGGACCACCTCCAGGCGGCATTTCACGCCGCACTCACCTGAGAAGTAGCGGGCCAGTTCTCCCACGGTCAGCCCGTGGCGTATCGCCAGCGGGAAAAGGCCAACGAAGGAACGAAAAGCGCGATCGAGCACCGGGCCCTCGACTTGGACCCCGCCGATGGGATTCGGTCGATCCAGGACCATGAACTCCAGGCCCTGTTCACCGCAGGCCTCCATGGCCAAAGCCATGGTGTAGATGAAGGTGTAATAGCGGGCTCCGACGTCCTGAACGTCGAAAACTAACACATCGAGATTTTTCAGCATCTCCGGAGTAGGCTTGCGCGTCTTCCCGTAGAGGCTGTAAACCGGGAGTCCCGTCACCCGGTCCCGATAGTCCTCCCATTCGATCATGTTGTCCTGGGTCTCGCCGCGCGCGCCGTGCTGAGGCCCCATGATCGTGGTCAGCTCGATGTCGGGATGACGGTGGAACAGGTCGACAATGTGGTCCAGTTCGGCGTTGACCGAGCTTGGATTGGCGATGACGCCGACCCTCCTCCCTTTCAGCAGATCCAGTCGCTCCGTCAACAGGACTTCTAATCCGGTCTTTACCATACGCCCTCTGCCCTGCAGTTCACGGTAACAAATTCAAGAGGCCTTACCTCACTGATGATCCCAAGCTCCGCTGCAAAAGAAAAGAAGCATTCGAGCCCTCTCCGATTCGGCTCATCCAGCGAGTAATCAAGGTTCTCAAGCAAATAACGTCTGATTTCCGGAGGCGGAAGCTGGAGCCTCTGCCCGTAGGTCTGGCAGATCTCGGGGATGTTGTTCATTCCCGCCTCGCGCGATCTATAGAAAACGGATCCATGATCGCCTATATCAAAACCCGACCGGACCGCCCAGAAGGCGAAGACAAAGGGCAGACCCGTAAACCTGTTCCATTCCCCCGCAAGATCGTAGACCCTAAGACCTCCCTGGCGGATCTTCAACGCAGGATTGCCGATCACCAGAGCCGCATCATGCCTGGAGAGGAGGCTCTCGGGATCGGGGGCGGCTGGTTGAAATTCGACATCCGGGTTCAGGTAATACTTCTCAAGAAGAATCCTAAGAAGGGCCACGGAAGTGCGGCTGGCGGTGTCCACCGCGACTGACGACACTTTCTCGATGGGAATCTTGCTGACGAAAAGGACACTCCTCACCTCGTGCTTTGAGGCGATCGCGATGTCCGGCACGACTCCCAGTCCCGGGATCCGCTGGTATTCGATGACCGGAATCAGCCCCACGTCCGCTTCTCCACGGGCCAGCTTGTCGGCGCATTGTGAGGGCACGTCCAGGAAGAGTTCCACCGAGTCTCTGGCTTCTCCATGAAGCAGTCCCCACCCGAGCGGGACCGCGTTAAGGAACTCGATAAAAGAGACCTTCATCGTTGAAAGGATATCGGATTCGCGGGGAAGAAGAAACCGGCTGGGCCGCCTCCACTCGCGAACATTTTCTTTCGTAGATTTTCCGGCTCGAGCGTAATAGCTAATAGGATGAATAACAGCGAATCGTTCTACTACCTGGCCTTATCACTGGTGCCGGGTCTCGGAACCACCCGAATTCACCAGCTTACTCGCGAACACGGCGGTGTTCCTTCAAATCTTTTCAAACTCCCGCGGTCTCAGCTGCGCCGGTGCGTCTCGGACGACATCGCCAGCTGTATTGCCGGCGGATGGGCAGTCAAAGCGACAGAGACCGCTTTGGGGGAAGCCGAGAAGAAAGATATTGGCATCACCTCAATCGCGGATGACCGCTATCCGCATCTCCTGAGGACGATCCACGATCCCCCGGTGATTCTGTACAGCCTCGGCGATTTCACCTTCGTGCAGCAACCGGCGGTCGCGATCGTCGGTGCGAGGCGGGCCTCCGTCTACGGACGCCAGGTGACGCAACGGCTCGCTCGGGAAGTCGCAGAGACCGGGCTGGCCGTGGTTAGCGGGCTCGCGCGCGGAATCGACTGTTACGCGCATGTTGGCGCGCTGGAAGCAGGAGGGAAAACAGTCGCCGTGATGGGCAACGCCGTGGATGTCGTTTACCCCCGGGAAAACCGGAAAGTCTACGAGCGGATCCGGGAAAAAGGGTGCATTTTGAGCGAGTTTCCCATCGGCACTTTTCCGGCTCCGCAGAACTTCCCGATTCGCAATCGGATCATCAGCGGCTTGAGCTACGGGACGCTGATTGTTGAGGCCTCCGAGTTTTCTGGATCGCTGATCACGGCGCGGCTGACGCTTGAGCAGAATCGCGAAATGTGGGCCGTGCCTGGGAACATCACGAGCCCGGGAAGTTACGGTCCGAACTATCTCATCAAGCAGGGCGCTCGCATCGTGCTTGACCGGCAAGACATCCTGGAGGGACTTCCCTTGTACGTGCTCGACCAGCTGCGGATCGCGGCCCAACCTGCGGAATCCGGTGCCTCGAAGCCCGACCTTCCTCCTGAAGAGCAGTCTCTTCTGGCAGCCGTGCCGGTTGACGCCGCGATTTCTTTCGACACGCTCCTGGAGAAGTCCAAGCTTGATCTGCCGCAACTTAACCAGTCTCTTCTGCGTCTTGAGATGAAGGGTTTGATCCGCCAGCTCCCGGGCAGGCAGTATTGCAAGGTCTGAAATATCGACCGGTTGAGGCGGACACGGGGTTTCGATGCGGCTCGCCGCCCACCGCAAAACGCGGCACTCAACCGCTGCGGCCGCCTCAACGTCTTGCGTGAGGAATCGAAAGGGTGGCAAGAGCGAGCCGTGAGAGCACGGCGGTTGAGTGGCGCGTCTTTTGCGGTGGGCGGCGAGCCGCATCGAAACCCCGTGCTCTCGCGGTTCGCGGCTTGGCCTCTAGAGCGCCTATGGCGTGGATGTACATACTCCAGTGCTCGGATGGCTCATACTACGTCGGTTCGACGACAGACCTGGAACGGCGACTGTTCGAGCACGAAGCGGGTGAAGGAGCCAAGTACACAAAGTGCCGGCGTCCGGTGACCCTGGTTTACTCGCAGGAGTTCGACAGTATCGCTGAGGCGTTCTACTGGGAGAAGCAGGTTCAGGGTTGGGGACGCTCAAAGCGGGAAGCACTCATAAGAGGAGAACGTCAACTTCTGCCGGGGTTGGCACGCAAGTATTTTGGGGCGCGAACCGACGATTCGGGCACGACCGGCTAAGGCGGCCGCGGGGTTTCGATACACCGCAAAAAACGCGGCACTCAACCGCCGCGGCCGCCTTAACCTAGTGCTTCCGAGGCAGGAGTGGGCGTTGTGAACGTGCGCCGTGGAAGAGCAAGAGCGAGCCGGGCACGGCGGGGGCAAGAGCGGGCCGGGTGGGCACGGCGGTTGAGTGGCGCGCTTTTTGCGCTGTATTGAAACCCCGTGCCCGCCCGAATCGCGGTCGAAGGTCAGAGGCGCCCCTGCTCCCGGCTGTCGTTGTCGGGTGGATTGTGTTATAGATCAGTGGGGGTGGGAATTCGAGAATGGCAAAAGCAATAGTCATCGTGGAATCGCCGGCCAAGGCGAAGACCATCGAGAAATACCTGGGCAAAGATTACCAGGTCCGCGCCAGTGCTGGACATATCAAGGATCTTCCGGCCCGCGCCTTAGGCGTCGACATCAAGCACGATTTCCGGCCTACTTACCGCGTCATCCCGGGCAAGGAAAAAGTCGTTCGTGAGCTGAAGAAAGCAGCCGAGAAATCGGACGTCATCTATCTGGCCGCCGACCCGGACCGCGAGGGTGAGGCGATTTGTCAGCACCTCGCCGAGGAGCTCGACGGCCGGGAAGACCGGACCGTATATCGGGTACTTTTTAACGAAATTACGAAGAACGCGATCCTGGAGGCCTTCAAGAACCCGGGCTCCATCAACCGGAACAAAGTGTCCGCTCAACAGACCCGGCGCATACTGGACCGTCTGGTCGGATACAAGATCAGTCCGCTGCTGTGGCAGAAAGTCCGAGGCGGATTGTCAGCCGGACGTGTCCAATCGGTCGCGCTCAGAATGGTAGTGGACAGGGAACGGGAGATCCGTGCCTTCATTCCAGAGGAATACTGGAACTTCTCGGCGCTCCTCGAAGCCGCCGCTCCGCCGCCGTTTACCGCCAAGGCGGTCAAATACGACGGCAAAAAGTTCAAGATCTCCAATCAGGAAGAAGCCGATCGCCTCCTCGGGGAGCTTCGCCAAGCCGATTTCACCGTCGACTCGATTGAGAAGAAAGAGAAAAAGCGCCGCCCGGTTCCTCCGTTCATCACGAGCAAGCTCCAGCAGGAGGCTTACCGCAAGCTTCGATTTTCGGTGAAGAAAACGATGATGCTCGCCCAGCGCCTTTACGAAGGCGTGGAGGTGGGAGCCGAGGGCCTCGTCGGTCTCATAAGTTACATGCGAACCGATTCGACCCGCGTGGCGGAATCAGCGCTCCAAGAGGTGCGCGAGTTCGTCAAAGAAAGCTACGGCGATCCATATCTGCCCCCGAAGCCCGTGGTGTACCAGGGCCGGAAGGGGGCGCAGGATGCCCACGAGGCGATCCGGCCGACTTCCGTGATGCGCCGGCCTGAGCAAGTGCGTGACTACCTGGGCCGTGACGAATACCGGCTTTACGAGCTCATCTGGAAGAGGTTCGTCGCATCCCAGATGAACCCGGCTCTCTTTGATGAGACGCAGGTCGACATTGAAGCAGGCAAAACGCTCTTTCGGGCCGTGGGCTCGGTGCTGAAGTTCGACGGCTTCCTCAGGCTCTATCAGGAAGGGCAGGACGAGACGCCGGTCGAGTCCGAAGAAGCGGCGCTATTACCGCCGCTGACGGTCGGAGAACGGCTGAAGGTGCAGAACCTTCTGCCCGAGCAGAAGTTCACGCAGCCGCCACCCCGTTATACAGAATCCAGCCTGGTCAAGGCGCTCGAAGAAAGAGGCATTGGGCGGCCGTCAACCTACGCGCAAATCGTCTCGGTAATCCTGGATCGGGAGTACGTACAAAAGGACACTGAGGGCCGTTTTCTGCCCACCGAAATTGGGGAAGTCGTGACGGATCTGCTCGTCGCCCACTTCGACGAAATTTTCGATTACGACTACACCGCCAAGCTCGAGCAGGATCTGGACGAAATCGAAAATGGGCAGGAAGACTGGATCCACACGCTGAAGGAGTTTTATTCGGAGTTTGCCCGCGAGCTGCAGCAGGCCAAGGTCGAGATGAAAAACCTCAAAAAAGAGGAGACCCCGACCGGGATCCAGTGCACCAAATGCGGCTCCGAAATGATGATCCGTTGGGGGCGTTTCGGGAAGTTCCTGGCTTGCAGCAACTATCCTACTTGCAAAAATACCCAGGAGATCTCGAAAGAGGCTTCTGCACCGGGAGCGCCCGAAGGTGAGGCCCCTGCGACCGATCCCTGCGACAAGTGCGGCCGTCCGATGGTGCTGAAGAAGGGCCGTTACGGTGATTTCTTTGCCTGTTCGGGATACCCCGACTGCAAGAACACGCGGAAGATCGTACGGGTCCAGGGCCAAACCAAGGTTCACGCGGACAAGCCGCTCGACGAGAATTGCCCGCAGTGCGGCGCCAACCTGGTTGTCAAGCACGGCCGATTCGGAGAGTTCACCGCCTGCTCTCGCTACCCGGACTGCAAATACATCAAGCGGCAGACGACGGGTGTCAAATGCCCGGAATGCGGCGAAGGGGAATTGCTGCAACGAAAATCCCGGCGGGGCAAGAGCTTTTACAGCTGCAGCAGTTATCCCAAGTGCCGGTTCGTCGTCTGGGACAAGCCTTTGAACCAGCCTTGTCCGAATTGCCAGGGACCCTACATCCTCGAACGGTTTACCAAGAAACAGGGCCTCGTGCGCTACTGCCCGAACAAAGAATGCGATTATCGGGAAGCGGTAGTCGAGTCCTCGCCTGAGGCGGTCCCCGAGCGAGTCTGACCTCGGTT
>Ga0105092_10000499_pt1 | contig 20468 bp, 22 predicted proteins | sample PPLLak2March2015_FD_87021 | JGI IMG/M metagenome (GOLD analysis project Ga0105092, IMG submission 87021) | Freshwater sediment microbial communities from Prairie Pothole Lake near Jamestown, North Dakota, USA - PPLs Lake P7 Core (1) Depth... | ecosystem: Environmental > Aquatic > Freshwater >... | reverse complement strand
GGCCGAGGTGCTCGTGGAGGTGGTTGCCGATGATCATGATCACGGCCCGCTCGCTCGCCTCTTCTCCGCCGAAGATCTTGACCTTCTTGTCGAGATCGGCGTCGGGCGTCGCCAGGACCGCCGACCGCGCGTGGGCCAACGACTGTTTGAGCAGCTCGACGACGCGGGCCTTGTCCGTCACGGACTTCTCCATGCCCCGCTCGATCCCCGGCATCGGCTTTACGCCGATGAAAGACGGGATGTAGGAGTTTCCGCCGACGATGTGCATGTAGACCTCGCTGATCGAGCGCACCCCCAGCGCGGGCCGCCAGCCGTACTTGTCGGCGGGGACGGCTTCGGCCAGATCCACGATCTGCTTGCCGACCATGTCCAGCTGCACGAGGAAGTCGGCCCGGAATCCCGAGGCGGGGGCGGCGGGCGCCGCGGCCCGGGGCTGGGCCGGCATCTGGGTGCTCGTCGTCGCCGGCGCCTGGGCAAACGCGAACGAGGATGCGAGCAGGAACGACGCGAGAGGAACGAGTGACTTTCGCATGATGATCTCCTAACCTCCTCGAACGGGCGCCGTGGCTCGAGGCCGGGGCGCCGCGAGAGGCCGGAGTATATGGCAGCAAAAGGGAGACGCCTTCGCGCGGCGGCGTGGCTCGCCGTCGCGGCGGCGGCCCTCCTCTGGATCGGAATGAACTTCGAGGAATCGCTCCTCTACTTTCCGTCGCGCGAGCTCGCGTCCACGCCGCGGGACCACGGGCTCGAAGCCGAGGACCTCGAGCCGAAAACCGAGGACGGCGTGAAGCTCTTCGGCTGGTGGATCCGCGGGGAAGGCCGGCGCGCCGTCCTCTTCTTCCACGGCAACGCCGGGAATGCCGCCGACCGGCTCGAGCGGGCGAAGATCCTGCGCGACCGCTTCGGCCTGGACGTCTTTCTCGTGGACTACCGCGGCTACGGGCGCTCCGGCGGCTCGCCCTCCGAGGCGGGGCTCGGGCGGGATGCGCGGGCGATCTACGAGACCGCGCGAACTCGCGGTTTCCCGCCGGAGCGAATCGTCCCCTTCGGCGAGTCGCTCGGCTCCGCCGTGGCCGTGGGCCTGGCCGGGGAGCGTCCCTGCGGAGGCGTCGTGCTCGAGACGCCGTTTCTGTCGATCCGCGCGATGGCGCGCCGCCACTATCCGTTCGTTCCGGGCTTTCTCGTCCGCACCCGTTTCGACAACGGCGAGCGGATCCAGGCGATCACCGCTCCCAAGCTCATCGTCGTCGCCGAGCAGGACGAAGTCGTTCCGCCGGAGCAGGGACTCCGGCTCTTCGAGCTCGCGGCGCCGCCGAAGACTCTTTACGTCATCCCCGACGCGCATCACAACGACACGTACCTCGTGGGAGGCGAGCCCTACTGGGAGGCGGTCGGCGGTTTTCTGGCCTCGCTGCCCTGAGCGGTCAGTGGCCGGTGGCCGGAGGGTCGGCCAGCCGCCCGTACTTCCGCAGGACTCGCTGGAGCTCGGAATGCGGAAGGGCGCGCACGGTGCGGCCGTTGGCCCCGGTCATCGTCTCGGCCGCGATCATCGCGTTCACGACGGCCTCCTCGACGGTCTGGACCGCCGCCGCGAAGAGCGGATCGAGCCGGTCGTTGGGCAGCATCGTCAGCCCCACGGTGCCCTCGGTCCGGCCGGCGTCCGGGTTCGCCGTCGAGAAGGCGATGAAGATGTCGCCCGAGCCGTTGGCGCCGATCGCGCCGTCGCGGCCGAGCCCGAGCGGCACGCGGCGCGCCATGCGCTCGAGCTGGTGCGGCAGAAGCGGCGCGTCCGTCGCCAGCACGACGATGATCGAGCCCGCGTCTTCCTCCCGCGCCCCCGTGCCCGCGATCTCGCGCCCGACGGGGACCCCGGCGATCCGCAGGTTCTGCTTGCGCCCGTAGTTGCACTGGACGAGCGCGCCGACCGTATATCCGCCGGCCGAGCCCGGGAGGACCCGCGAGGCCGTCCCGATGCCGCCCTTGAAGCCGTTGCAGATCATTCCCGTGCCGCCGCCGACGTTGCCCTCGGTGACCACCCCGGCCCGCGCGCCCGAGAGCGCTTCGAAGACGTTGCCCTCCGTGACGTGGAAGCCGTTGATGTCGTTGAGCTCGCCGTCCCACGCCTCCGCGACGACGGGTGTGGACCAGAAATAGCCGGTCGCGTCCGGTCCGCCCTGCCGGATCCGCCAGGCGATCGTGCCCTGGTGCACCGCGCCGACGGAATGGGTGTTGGTGATCATGACGGGCCCCTCGAGCAGCCCGGACTCCTCCACCCACGTCGTCCCGGTCATCTCGCCGGCGCCGTTCATAGCGAACCATCCGGCGAAGACGTACTGGGAAAGCGTCCCGCGACCTCGGGGCAGGACGGCCGTCACGCCGGTGCGCACGGGGCCCTGTCCGACCAGGAGCGCTCCCTCGCCGCGAATGATCGTGCTGTGGCCGACCGTCACGCCTTTGACGTCTGTGATCGCGTTCAGCGGCCCGGGCGTGCCGTCGAAAGGCACGCCGAGGTCGCGCGCCCGCGGCTTCCCGCCGGCGAGCGCGGCTGCCAAGATTGCGACAAGAACGAAGTGCAAGTTCGATCAGTCCCGGGCCAACGACGAATCCCCGCGGAGGATACAGAACTCCGGCGATCTCCCCAAGCGTCCCCGGGGCCAGGGGGTCCCCGCGTCCTTGGTGTGGTAGAGAGAACGGCGTGACGACGGTCGGCATCTACGGTTTCGGGCGAATCGGGCGCAACCTCTTTCGTCTGCTCTACGCACGGGAGGACATCCGCATCGGAACGGTCGCCGACCTCGCCGAGCCGGCCGGCGTCGAGTACCTGCTGCGCTTCGACACGCTCCTCGGCCGTTTCCCCGACGAGGTCTCGGCGAAGGACGGGTTCCTCTACGTCGCCGGCCGCCGGATCCCGCTGATCACCGGAAAGAAGCAGCCTCCCGTTCCGGCCTGGGGCGAGCTCGGCGTGGACACGGTCCTCGAGGCAACCTCCCGTGGCCGGACGCGCGCGGAGGTCGAGGCGCACCTCGCCGCGGGCGCCCGGCGCGTGATCCTGCTCGCGCCCCCGCTCGAGCCGCCCGACGTGACGATCGTCCGAGGCGTCAACGACGCCGCTCTCTCCCCCGCCCATCGCATGATCTCCAACGCGTCTTCGACCGTGCACGGCCTCGCGCCGATTGCGAAGCTCCTCCACGAGGCCTTCGGGATTCGCCGCGCGATCTTCACGACCGTGCACTCCTACACGAGCGCCCACCGGCTCGCCGACGTTCCGGCGGAGGACAAGCGCCGCGGCCGCGCGGCCGCCGAGAACATCATTCCCCAGGAATCCCGGTCGCCGGCGATGCTCGCGGGCCTCCTGCCCGAGCTCGCCGGACGCGTCTCGGGCTACGCGATGAACGTGCCGGTCTCCAACGGCTCCGTCGTCGACCTCGTCTGCTGGCACGAGCGGCCCGCGCCCCGCGACGCGATCAACGAGGTCGTCCGCACCGCCGCCGGCTCTTCGCGCTGGGCGGGCATCCTCCGCTACGAAGACGAGCCCATCGTCTCCTCGGACGTGGCCCGATCCAGCTTTTCCGCCACGTTCGACGCCCTCGCCACGATGACCCTGGGCGAGCGCGTTTCCAAGACGCTGTCGTGGTTCGACTCCGGCTACGGCTATGCGCACCGCGCCGTCGAGCTCGTCGAGCGCTGCGCGGCTTTGGAGAAGGCGTCGTGAGCCTGCGCGTCGGGATCAATGGCTTCGGACGCATCGGCCGGAGCGTCCTGCGCATTCTCGCCGATCGCCCGGACATCGAGGTCGCCGTCATCAACGACCTCTTCGACAACGAGCATCTCGCGTACCTCCTCCAGTACGACACCGTCATGGGGGTCTTCGAGAAGGACGTCTCGACCGACGCGGACAGCATGACGGTCGCCGGCCGGCGGATTCGGATGACCGCCGAGAAGGATCCGGCGAAGATCCCCTGGGGGAGCCAGGGGGTCGACATCGTCATCGAGTCCACCGGGAAGCTGACCCGGCGCGCGGAGCTCGAAAAACACCTCGGCGCGGGAGCGAAGAAGGTCGTCCTGACGGTTCCGGCGAAGGACGAGATCGACGCGATGATCGTGCTGGGCGCGAACGAAGCCGAGCTCTCGCCCGCCCACCGGATCGTCTCGAACGCCTCCTGCACGACGAACTGCCTGGCGCCGCTGGCCCGCGTCCTCGACGAGGCCTTCGGGATCGAGGAAGCCTTCATGACGACCATCCACGCGTACACGAACGACCAGCGCCTCGCGGACGTCGCGCACGAGGACCTGCGCCGCAGCCGGGCCGCGGCGGAGAACATCATCCCGACGACGACCGGGGCAGCGAAGGCGGTCGGGAAGATCGTTCCGTCGCTCGCCGGACGCATCGACGGAATGGCCATGCGCGTTCCGGTGCCCGACGGCTCGGTCGTGGATCTGAGCTGCCGCGTTCGGAGAGCGGTCTCCGCGGCCGAGGTCAATGCGGCCGTGCGCGCCGCGGCGGCGGGCCCGCTCGGGCGCATCATCGAGTACAGCGAGGTGCCGCTGGTGTCCTCCGACATCATCGGCAATCCCCATTCCTCCATCTTCGACGCGCTTTCCACGCAGGCCGCAGGCGACGAGTATCTGAAGGTCGTCGCCTGGTACGACAACGAGTGGGGCTATTCCAACCGCGTCGTGGATCTCGTGGAACGCCTGGCGGCGATCGGGACCTGAGACGATGTTCGCGGCGGCGCTCGCCCTCGCGGCCCTGCTTCCGGCCGGCGCTCCGGCGGCCACCGAGTTTCCCCGCGGCCAGGTCGTCCAAAGGGTCGTCGTCGCCGACACTTCCTCCCAGAGCTACGCCCTCTACCTGCCCTCGGCGTACACGCCGGAGAAGCTGTGGCCCGTCCTGTTCATGCTCGACGCCCGCGGGAACGCCCTCGTTCCGCTCGAGCGGTTCCGGGCCGCCGCCGAGCGTTTCGGCTGGATCCTCGTCTCCTCCTACAACTCGCGGAGCGACACCAGCCACGACCCGAACTCGCCCGCCATGACCGCGATGTGGAACGACGCCGTGCGGCGGTTCTCGATCGACGGCCGCCGCGTCTACGCCACCGGATTCTCCGGCGGCGGCCGGGCGGCGGTGGCGATGGCCTACGACCTGCCGGGCCGGATCGCTGGCGTCATCGGGGCCGGCGCCGGCTTCGCCGATTCGCAGGCGCCTGTGAAGAAGGTCCCCTTCGCCTACTTCGGGACGGTTGGCGATCGCGACATGAACTATTACGAAATACGCTCGCTCGAAGAGAAGCTCGAGGCCGCGAAGGTCCCGCATCGGATCGTCTACTTCGAGGGCGGGCACACGTGGATGTCGCCGGAGATCGCCGAAGAGGCCGTTGCCTGGATGGAGCTCCAGGCGATGAAGTCCGGCGCCCGGCCGAAAGACGACGAAGCGATCGCCCGGCTGCAGGCGGCCGCGCGAAGCCGCGCCGCCGCTCTCGAAGCGGAGGGAAGGCGTGTCGAGGCTTACCGGGCCTATGCCCACGCGGCCGAAGACTTCCGCGGGCTCGCCGACGCCGCGAGCGTCGAGGAAGACGAGCGAAAGGCCGAGGCGCTCGGCAAGCTCCCCGAGGTCAGGACCGCGATCAAGGACGCCCGGAAACGCGACACGCGCGACGAGGCGACTCTGCGGTCGGTCAACACGAAGCTCCGCAACTCCCTCTCGCAGCCTGACCCTCCCCTGCCCGCGCGGCTGGGGGCGGACCTCGGCATTCCGGAGCTTCGCAAGAAGGCGGAATCAGGGTCTTTCGAGGAGCGGCTTTCGGCCGAGCGCATCCTCGCGAACCTGCGCGCGCAGACCGGCTTCTATCTTCCCGAGCAGATGCTGGACCAGCGCGACACAGCGCGGGCGCGCGCCCTGCTGCTTGTCCGGGCCGAGATCGACCCGGACAACCCCCTCGTCTACTACAACGTCGCGTCCTACGCCGCGCGCTCGGGCGATGCGTCGCGGGCGATCAAGGACCTCGAGACCGCCGTCGCGAAGGGATTCCAGCGCTTCGAGCTCATCGACGAGGACACCGACTTCGATCCGATCCGCCAGGACGACGCCTTCCGCAAGTGGCTCGCGGCGGCCCGGCCGGCGGCCGGCGCGCCCTGAGGCTCAGCCCTCCGCTCCGGCGAGCCGAATCAGACGGCGGACGCGCGAACGCTTCCGGAGCTTCCAGACCAGGAACGCGACCAGGACCCACGGGGACGCCGCCGCGACGGCGTAGAGCATCATCGAGGCCGAGCGCGCGAGCAGCGGCAGGGCGTCCCGCGCCGCCTCGAGCAGCGGCGCCGCCGCGCCGTCCCGCAGGAAGGCCGCCGGTTCGAAGAGCTCGATCGTGATGGTAGCGAGCTCCACCTGTTTCGCGAGGTAGCGGCGCTCGCCCTCGAGCTTCTCGGCCTCCTCGACGAGACGCGAGAGCTCGCGCTCCGCCTCGACGAGATCCGAAAGCGTCCCGGTGCGAGTCCGGAGAATCTCGAGCAGGCGCGCCTGCGCGTCGCGCTTGACGGCGAGGCGCGTCTCGAGATCCGCGTACGCCCGGGTGACGTCCTGCGCGTCGACGGCGGCCGATTCGACCCGGCCGAGGTTCTTCAGCTTTCGAAAGGCGGAATCGAAAGAGCGCGCCTCGACCGAGAGCGTCAGCGTCCCCCGCTGTCGATTGCCGGCTTCGCGTGTCGCTCGCGCGCCCGAGAGGTAGCCGCCGTGGGCCTCGGCGATCCCGACGGCCTCCTCTGCGGCCTCGGCGTAGCGGCCGACCTCGATCGAGAGCGAGCCGGTCCGCACGAGCTTGCGGTCGACGGCGACCGCGCCGGCGGCGGCGCTTTCCGAGACCTCCCGGGCGCTCGCCGGGTGCATTCCCGCCAGGGGCGACTTCGCGAAGCCCGCTTCTCGGTATCGGGGCGCGATGAGAAAGAGCAGGACCATCGCCGCGGTGACGACCGCCGCAGCGACGAGAAGGTGAACGAGGCGCAGGCGCTTCATGCGATTCTCCCTCGCGCATAGGGAACCCGCGGGGGTCGAAAGGTTCCCGGCCTGCCGCGCATATGATTCCCTTCCGCAGGCCGACACGAATGGATGCCACTGAATCCCTTCGCCCGCGCGCCGTCACGATCGTCGGCTGGATCTGGCTCGTCGCGGCCGCGCTGCGGTTCGTAGACGGGCTCCTCGTTCTTTTCGTCTGGAAGGTCGGCGGGCTGGATCGCGAGATCCCGTTCGTACCGACGGTCGTCGACATGGAAACCATTCGTCGTTTTGCCGTCCCTAGCCTCGTCGTACAGATCCTCCTCGCCGCCGCGATTGCCTGGGCCGCCTTCGAGCTCCTGCGCCTGAAATCCTGGGCAAGAACGGCGATCGTTGCGACCTCGGTGCTGGGCATCCTCGGGATGGCTGCGCTCGGCGCCTACGTCTATGCCTCCACGCTTCGGGCCGCGAGCGCGGCGGGCGTCGCGGCCGAGCAAGTCCGGATGGCGGGTATCAGCGCGGCCGCCGTCATCACGCTCCTCGGCGCCGCGTTCTTCGGCACGACGATCTTTCTGCTCTCCGGCACGGCCGCGCGACGCGCCTTCGAGCCGGGTTCGTGAGCCGCGCGCGCGCGGACTTCCTGGCCTCGGAATCCGCGGATGTCCTGCGCGCGGCGGTGGAGCGTCTCTCCGAAGGTTTCACCGGCCTGCCTTCCACGCACGTCCCGATTCCCGGCGGCGCCGAGATCGCTCGCCTGCTCGAAGAGGTCGCCACGCGGCTGCAGAACAACTATCCGTACTTCCACCCCCTCTATGCCGGACAGATGCTCAAGCCTCCCCACCCGGCGGCGCGCCTCGCCTACGCGCTCGCGATGTGGCTGAACCCGAACAACCACGCCCTCGACGGCGGACGCGAGAGCTCGCGGATGGAAAAGGAAGCGGTCGCCGAGCTCGCGGCCATGTTCGGCTGGGCGGCGTCCGGTTTCCTCGGCCACCTCTGCGGCGGCGGGACGATGGCCAATCTCGAAGCCCTGTGGGTCGCCGGCCGGCTCCGTCCCGGCGCCGCTGTCGTGGCGTCGTCGCAGGCGCATTACACGCACGGACGGATCGGATCGGTTCTCGGGCTTCCCTTTGAACCCGTCTCCTGCGACCGGCGCGGCCGCATGGACATCCCGGCGCTCGAGGAGCGGCTCGCGCGCGGCGGCGTCGGCACCGTCGTCGCGACGATCGGGACGACGGCCACCGGTTCCGTGGATCCCCTGCCGGAGATCCTCGCGCTACGCGAGCGCTTCGGCTTCCGCCTCCACGCCGACGCCGCCTACGGCGGCTATTTCGGCCTCGCCGAGAACCTCGCGGCCGAGGCCCGGCGCGCCTACGACCGGCTCGGCGAGGCGGACTCGATCGTGCTCGACCCCCACAAGCACGGCCTCCAGCCGTACGGCTGCGGCTGCGTCCTGTTCCGCGATCCCTCCGTCGGACGCTTCTACAAGCACGACTCGCCCTACACGTACTTCAGCTCGGACGAGCTCCACCTGGGCGAGATCAGCCTCGAGTGCTCGCGCCCCGGCGCGTCGGCCGTCGCGCTCTGGGCGACACAGCGCCTGCTGCCCCTCGAGGCCGGCGGCGAATTCGCCGGCGGCCTCTCGGACTGCCGCGCCGCCGCCCTCGACCTTCACGCCGCGCTCGAAGCGGACCCGCGCTTCCTTCCGGCGTTTGCCCCCGAGCTCGACATCGTCGTCTGGATACCGAGGGCGGCGAGCGCCTCGGCGGCCTCGGCCCGCTCCCGCCGCATCTTCGAAGAGGCCGCGCGCCGCGACCTGCACCTCGCCCTGGCGGAATTGCCGGCGGACTTCTTCGATCTCGAGAAGGCCGGCATCGCCCGCGACCGGGAGACCCTGACATGCCTGCGCTCCGTCCTCATGAAGCCCGAGCATCGCGAGTGGATGCCCCGGATTCTCGCGCTCCTCGGCGAAGCCGCGGACGCGGCGGGCTAGCCTCCCGTCTCAGACGACGCGCTCGGCCAATCCCGGGTAGAGCGTGGGAAATCCGGCGTCGTCGACCTCGAGCTCCGCCGTGAAGCTCCCGCCGGCGCTCTCGTAGCGATAACGCCGGTCGGCCAGCCGGCGATACGTCTGCTCGAGCACTTCGAGGCGAAAGCTCGGAAACCGCAGCCACGCGGCCATGACGGGAGCCTGCCCGCCGACGGGGAGGCTCAGCCGGCGGATCGGCAGCAGGTTGGTGGACGGGCTGAAGTTCAGATCGATGTCGACGCACCCGGCGAGCTGCGGCTGCTCGACACCGTCGGACCGCCAGCGGCCGTCGCCCGCGCCCGCGCGCAGGATTTCGATTTCCAGCGGCTCCTCCCCGACCCAGCCCGCGACGTTCGCCGATACGGTCTTCCAGGAAGCGTCGCAGAGGATGACGTACCGGAGGGCGCAAGCCTGGCCCTCGTGGGCGAACACGGCTGCGCCCGAGAGCTGCCAGCCGGCGCCGCGCAGCTCGAGACGAGCGGCCTCGTGCCCCTCGCGGTCGAGCCTTCGCCAGAGAATTCGACGATTCACGTCGTCAGTGAACGAGACCTCGTCCCTCCCGGAAATCCGCGGCATGGTCGCGCGCGAACTGTAGGAAGGGGCGCGGCCTCTCGCCGGTGACTTCGAGGACCGTGTTCGTCACGGCGCCTCCATAACCCTCGCGAATCGCGGCGAACAGGACGAGCATGTCGTCGGCCAGCCACGGCGGAACGCCGTCGGCGAGCATCTGTTTGCGGGCGTAGTCCGGCGGGACGTGGACATAGGAGACCTTGAGACCGGTGGCCTGGGAGATGGCGTCGGCGATGGCGTCGAACGAGAGGGCCTCGGGTCCCGTGACGTCGTAGATCCGGCGGTCGTGGCCGGCCGCGCTCAGGGCAGCCACGGCGACCGCCGCCACGTCGCGGGCATCGACCAGCGGCACCTCTCCCGATCCGCACGGCAGCGCGAAGCTCCCGCTCGAAGCGACCGACGACGCGAAGCGGAGGGTCTGCTGCATGAAGAGGTTCGGACGGATCATCGTGAACTCGAGGCCGCTCGCTTCGATCTGCTTCTCGGTCGTCCAGTGCCAGCGGCCGATCTGCGTGGCGGCGTCCGGCCCGCCCGCGACCGACACCTTCACGATCTGCCGAACCCCCCGGCGCTTGCAGGCGTGGACCATGTTGCCCTGCAGCTCCACCTGGTCGGGGCCCGCCGGCGACGTCAGAAAGACGCGATCGACTCCGGAGAGCGCGGCGTCGAGGGTCTCAGGCCGCGCGAGGTCCCCGGCCGTGACGTCCACGCCCGGCAGCCGGATGTGCGAGGCGCGCGCCGGATTTCGCACGAGCGCCCGAAGCGGCGCCCCCGCGGCGGCCAGCTGGCGGACGACCTCCCGCCCCACATTGCCCGTGGCTCCGACGACGAGGATCACTGTGGCTCGGAAACATCATGGCACAAGCAGCACCTTCCCCGTCGTGCGCCGGCCCTCCAGGGCCCGGTGCGCCTCCGCCGCCTCGGAGAGCGGAAGCTCGAGTCCGATCCGGAGCTCCAGCTTCCCGTCGCGCACCCACCCGAGGACGTCGCCGGCCCGCTCGAGGAGCTCCTCGCGGTCGGCGATGTAACCCCCGAAGAGGCTCGGCCGCGTGAGGTAGAGCGAGCCCAACTGGGCGAGGATCTGTAGATCGAACGGTCCGACCGGCCCGCTCGACTGGCCGAAGAGAGCCAGCATCCCGCGCGGCGCGAGCGAGGCGAGGCTCTTCTCGAAGGTGGTCTTTCCGACGGAGTCGTATACGACCTGAACGCCGCGACCTCCCGTCTCCCGCTTCGCCTCGGCCTCGAAGTCCTGCGTCGTGTAGTCGATGACGGCGTCGGCTCCGGCCTCGCGCGAGAGCTTCGCCTTCTCGGCCGTCGAGACCGTCGTGAGGACGCGCGCGCCGCGCATTTTCGCGATCTGCGTCAGGAGCAGGCCGACGCCTCCCGCGCCCGCGTGCACGAGGCACGTGTCGCCGGCCTTCAGCGGGTACGTCGAGATGGCGAGGTAGTGAGCCGTCATTCCCTGCAGCATCGCGGCGGCGCCCTGCCGCGCCGAGACACCGTCCGGCAGCTTCACGAGTTGGTCCGCGGCGATCGTCGCCTTCTCTGCATAGCCTCCGAAGCCGCCGGCCCACGCGACGCGGTCGCCCGGGGCAAGGTCCCGGACGTCGGGAGCGACCTCGAGCACCGTGCCCGCGCCCTCCCGGCCGAGCGTCAACGGCATCGGCGCCTTGTAGAGACCCGTGCGGTGATAGACGTCGATGAAGTTGACGCCGGCGGCCTCGACGCGGACGAGCGCCTGCCCCGCCGCGGGGACCGGATCCGGCACGTCCTCGTAGCGCAAGGCGTCGGGACCGCCCGGCGCGTGGACGCGTACGGCCTTCATTCTCAACTGCCGGCCGGAGCGTCGGGGAACGCGACGATCGTCTTCTTGATCGGCGGAAGGGTCTTCAGGTAGTCGTAGATCGCCCCCAGGTCCTCGCGGGTCATTCCGCCGAAGCGCGGCCACGACATGACGGTGTTCTTCCCGGGCGGGGCGATCGGGGCGTTCTCGCCGTCGAGGTGCTCGAGCGACTTGAAGCGGTCGATGAACTCCTCGCGGCTCGCCTTGCCCATGTAGGTATCCGGGTCCGGGGTGATGTTCGACGACACGACGCGGCCCCAGGGCCCCGTCATGACCCAGCCGCCCGAGGCTTCCTGGCCCGGGATGGGGCGCTGCTTGTCGTCCTTCGGCGTGTGGCAGAAGATGCAGCCCGCCACCGTGCTGAGGTACTTCCCGTACGCGACCGTGTCGCTCCGATCGGGCTCCGGGACGGAGCCGTCCAGCGGCTTCGGAATCATCTTCACGATCAGGTTCACCGGAAAGTCGAGCTTGCGGGGCGCGACGGCATGGTCGATCGGCGCGATGGTGCGCAGGTAGGCCACGATTGCCTTCGTGTCCTCGTCGGAGAACGCGCGATAGTTCGGATAGGGCATCATCGGAAACATCGCCTCTCCGTCCCGGTTCACGCCTTCCCGGATCGCGCGCATGACCTCGCCGTCGGTCCAGTTGCCGATGCCGTTCGTCGGATCGGGCGTGATGTTCTGGGCCTGGACGACGCCCGGCACGTCGAGCTTCTTGTCGAAAGCGAACCCGCCCTGTCCCTCCGTGCCGGGTTTGGTGGGGATCGCGAAGCGGTCGAAGAACGCGTCCGAATGGCAGCCCAGGCAGTGCGCCACGTGCTCGACCATGTAGCGTCCGCGCGCCAGCCGTTCGGGCGTGGCCTCGATCTTTTCCGCCGCCGGCGGCCGCATCGCCGGCTTTTTCGCCGCGAGCCAGCCGAGCAGGCCCGCGACGGCGATCACCGCCACGAGCGCAATCCCGCCCAGGATCTTCCAGAGACTCCGCATTCCGATCGCTCCTTCGCCGCGTCAGACCGCGACTATCCTCTTTTTCGCCGCGGCGACTTCATCGAGCGCCTGCGTCACGATGCCGAGAATGATGTACCACCCGGCGAGCGAGAGCAAAACCCATTTCAGCCAGGGCGGCCGGATGGCGGTGTCCCACAACCCGTGGAGGACGACCGCGATCGCCCACCGGCGGATCACGATGGGATGGACCAGCATTCCGAACTGGAACGGCTTCTCGCCCTTGACCTTCCAGATCGCGGAGCCGACCATCGCGGTCCAGATCACCTGGCTGGCCGGCGCGAGGAGGCCGCGCAGTGTGATCGTCGAGAGCGCCTGGTCGATCGAGGACGCGGCGCCGAACGCGTAGCCCGCGGACTCGAATCCCGCGAAGCCGGCGCCGACCGCGGCTCCGAAGATGAGGCCGTTCAGCTGCCAGCGGTACCGGACGCTGCCCACGACGATCAGCAGCGCGAGGGCCTTTCCGGTCTCCGCGAGGACGCTCTTGAGCATCGCGGGTACGAGGTCGCCCACTCCCGAGCCGGGGAGCACGCTGGCGAGGACAGGGCTCAGGATGAGCGAGAGTGCGCCCCCGAGAAGGAGCAGCTTGCCGACCTGGTAGACGGACACGTTCTTCGGAGTGTTGAGCTCGAAGAACAGAATGACGAACGCGAGCGGGACGACGAAAGACCCGATCACGGCGAGGCCGGGCAGCAGATTGGGGTACAGGAACTCGGTGATCCCGATTCTGAGCACGAGGTACGTCCCGATCGCACCGAATAGGACCCGCCAGAACACGCGCGGCGTGGGCCAGCCGTCCTCGACGGCCGAGAGCCTGGGGGTCGTCGACGGCGCGCCGACGGCGAAAGTCTCCTCCATGTCCTCGGCCCGGGCTCGGGAGAGTCCGCCGGCGAGGATCCGCCGCACGGGCATGCGGGAGACCGTCGGCAAATCCGCGAGGCCCGAGATCTTCCGCCCGATCCCCTTGAGCAGCTCCCCGGCCGAATCCGGCGGGGCCGCGGCGGCACCGGACTTGCTCTTCGGCGCCAGCGGCGTCGTTTCGTCCCCGACGGGCGCGGGCCAGTCCGCCGTCTCGAGCTCGGAGAGCTCGCCGGCGGGCGCCCAGCCGGTCAAGGAACGCGTCCAGACGAGCGTCATGCGCCGCAGCCGGCCGTCGGCGATCATCTTCAGCAGCTCGTCCTTCTCGACGGGCCCGCGGCGCTCTTCCCCGACCGCGTAGAACCACCGATCCGCCATCCGCCCCTCCGGCGGCGCTATCAGACCATAATCGCCCGGATGACGGCAGAGCAGACGCGCTCCGCACTCGTTCGCTTCTACGACGCGCTGGCGCAGCGTGACGCGGAGACCATGGCGGCGATGTACGCGCCCGACGCCCGCTTCGAGGACGCCGTGTTCCGACTCCGCGGTGAGGAGATCGCGCGCATGTGGCGCAGCCTGCTCGGCCGCGCCCGCGAATTTTCGGTGACCTACACGATCGCGCAGGCGGGACCCGACCGGGGGGCGGTGGAGTGGACGGCCCGCTACCTCTTCGGGGGCCGCCGGCCCCGACGAGTCGTCAACGTGATTCTCTCGGAGCTCCGGTTCGAGAACGGCAGGATCGTGGAGCAGACGGACCGCTTCGATTTTCCCCGGTGGGCGGCCCAGGCGCTCGGCGGCCCGGGACGATGGTTCGGACGCTTCGGCTGGTTTCAGCGCGCGGTGGCCCGGAAGGCGAGACGGGGCCTGGGGCTCCCGCCGCCCTGAGCCGCTGCCCGCCGTTCAGTTCACCGGCTCGTCGGCAGAGGACTCGGCGTTCGGGGTCGGAGAGGCATGGTGATGGACGAGCCGCCATTCCCCGTCGACGCGCCCGAACAGGTTGGTCGCCTGCATCCGCGCAGCGTCCTCCTCCTCGTCGCCGCCGAAGGGCACGATGACCTCGACGCAGGTGACCCACGCGAGATCGCCGGACACGGCGATGCGCACGTCCTCGCAGCCGACCGACCAGGGGCGGGAATTCGCGAAGATGTTCTCCCAGGACCGAGAGATCTCCTCCCAGCCGTCGAGACGGTGCCAGCCGGGATGGACGCAGCTCGCCGAGACGTCCTGGAGCCAGATCTTCGCCATGTGCCCGAGATCACGCGCCTCGAGGGCCCGATAAAAAGCGAGGTTCGCCGCAGCAACCGCTGTCGCTTCGGGCGTCACCCTCCTACGATATACCGAGCATGGCGCGCGACACGGACATGGGCGGGCCCGGAGGCGGACGCTTTCCGGCGACGCGTCATTCGGCGGTCCTCGCGGCGCAGAGCCCGGACCTGATCGAGCGCGAGCGCGGGCTCGCGATTCTCCTCGAGACGTACTGGCGTCCCGCGTACAAGTACGTGCGCATTCGTTTCGGAGAAAGCAACGAGGACGCGAAAGATCTGACGCAGTCCTTCTTCGTGCGCGCACTCGAGAAGGACTTCTTCGACGGCTACGATTCGGAGAAGGGAAGTTTCCGCACCTACCTCCGCACGTGCCTCGACCGCTTCGTGGCCAACGAGAAGAAGGCCGCCGGGCGCGCGAAGCGCTCGCCGGGCGCTCCCCTGCTGCCCCTCGACTTCGACGGCGCCGAAGGCGAGCTCTCGCAACAGGATCCGCCCGACCCCGCGTCGATGGAGCAGTACTTCCACGCCGAATGGGTCCGGAGCCTCTTCGCTCTCTCGGTCGAGCGGCTGCGGGAAGAATGCGCCCGGCGAGGCAAGGATCTGCCTTATCTCCTCTTCGAGCGCTACGAGCTCGACCGCGACCCCGACGAAAAGCTGACCTACGAGCGGCTGGCCGAGGAGTTTCAGATTCCCGCGACGCAGGTCACCAACTTCCTCGCCCTCGCCCGCCGCGAGTTCCGGCGCATCGTGCTCGAGAGGCTGCGCGAGATCACGGCCACCGACCGCGAATTCCGCGAGGAAGCCCGAAGCCTCCTCGGCGTGTCGGAATGAGGTGGCTCTCCGACCGGACCGTCGCGCACCTGAAGCACGTCGCCGAGTGGCCCGACCTCGCCGAGACCAAGTACGCCCTTCTCGAGGAGATCGGGCGGGGGGGCATGGGGACGATCTACCTCGCGGAGGACCGCGTCCTCGGACGGCGGGTCGCGCTCAAGGTCGTGAGCACCGGGGCGTCGGACCCCGCGGCCGCGGCGCGCATGCTGCGCGAGGCCCGCGTGATCGCCCGGCTCGAGCACCCCGGCATCGTCCCGGTGCACGACGCCGGGACGCTGCCCGACGGGCGCATGTTCTACGCCATGAAGCGGGTCGACGGACACCGTCTCGACGAGGTCGCGCTTGGGGACGGCGCGACGCTGGCGGACCGCCTCCGCGTCTTCCAGAAGATCTGCGAAGCCGTGGCCTTCGCCCACGCCCACGGGGTGATCCACCGGGATCTGAAACCCGACAACGTCATGGTCGGCCCGTTCGGCGAAGTCCTCGTGATGGACTGGGGCGTGGCGAAGGTCCTCGAAGAGGCGGCCGAGCCACCGGCGCCGATCCACCCGGGGCCGCCGTCGGCGACCGCCGAGGGAACCGTGCTCGGAACCCCGGCCTACATGTCGCCCGAGCAGGCCGCCGGGCGGGCGGATCGCGTCGGGCCGGCCGCCGACGTCTACTCGCTCGGAGCAATTCTTCAATTCCTCCTGACGGGCCGCGCGCCGTTCGACGAAGAGACCGCGCTTCGCCGGGCGCGGGGAGAGGCCGGGCTCCCTCCGCAGCCGTTCCGTCGCCGCGACGGAAAGCTCCCGACTCCCCTCGCGGCCCTCGCGGGAAAGGCGATGGCGACCGACCCGGCCGACCGTTACGCCTCGGTCGAGGAGCTGGCGGCCGACGTCGCGCGCTATCTCGACGGAGGGCACGTCCTCGCCCATCGCGAGACCGTCCGAGAGAAGGCCGCGCGGGTCTTCGCCCGCTATCGGACGCCGATCCTGCTCATCGCCGCCTATCTGCTGATGCGCACGCTCTTGTTTCTCTACAGCCGCCGGAGCTAGCAGGTTGCTGAAAAAGGGTGTGGGATGGCGTTACGAGCGCCGCGGGGTCAGATGCAAGGAAGCGCGACGACGGCGATGCCGAAGCATCGTCGAGGAGCGATGAGACCTCATAGGCGGGCGCTCGACGCGCCCGACGAGAGCGGAAAGTGGTCCTCGGCTTTTTGCAACAGTGGTGCGGAGGCGCCCCGGTAGCAGAAACTCTCGGCCGCCGTTCGCGGAGCGAACGCCTGCGGCCGAAAGCCCCGGACACGACACCCGCATCCATTTTTCAGCAGCCTGCTAAAGACTTCCGGCTTCGCGTTGAATAGAGGGTGAGGAGGGACGATGAGCAAGCCACTCTTCGGACTGATTCTGGGAGGCATCCTCGGCATCATCGACGGACTGACGGCCTGGTTCACGCCCGCGGTGCGCGACCAGCTCCCGATGATCGTGGTCGGCTCCACGGTCAAGGGCCTGATCGCGGGGCTCGCGATCGGCTACGTCTCGAAGAAGGTCGACAACCTCGCCGTGGGCGTCCTCGCCGGCCTCGCGATCGGCCTCCTCCTCGCGTGGGGCGTGGCCGCGATGCCCGACCAGAGCGGGAACCACTACTACTTCGAGATCATGCTCCCCGGCGCGATCGTCGGCGCGATCGTGGGTTACGCGACCCAGAAGTACCGATCCCGCCTCTCGACCGCTTAGACCCAAAACGCTAACGACCCGGCTTCGGCGAGCGGTTTTTCGCTCGGAAAGGAGAGCTCCATGCCTCGACCGATTCACTTCGAGATCCCCGCGGACGACCCGGCGCGCGCGACCGCCTTCTACCGCGACGTGTTCGGGTGGAATTTCCAGAAATGGGAGGGCGACATGCCCTACTGGCTCATCACGACGGGCGGCGACGGCGAGCCCGGGATCGACGGCGGCCTGCTGCCCCGACAGCAGCCCGGCGCCTCGACGGTCAACACGATCGGCGTCTCCTCGCTCGACGCGACCGTCAAGACCATCGAGTCGAAGGGCGGACGGACCGTCGTTCCGAGAATGGCGATCCCGGGCATCGGCTGGCTCGCCTACTGCCTGGACACCGAGGGCAACACCTTCGGCGTCATGGAAGCGGACGAAAAAGCGAAGTGAGCCGTCTGTGCGATCAGACCAGGGCCGCGATCTTCTCCAGATCGACGTTGCCACCGGAGACGAGCGCCACGACGTGCGCATGGGCGGGGAGCGAAACCCGCCCCGCAAGAAGCGCGGCGGTTGCCGCCGCGCCGGAGCCTTCGACGTAGAGCTTGGCGCGCGTCAGCAGGAGCCGCATCGCCTCGAGAATCTCGCCCTCGGAGACGTTGACGATCTCGTCGACGGCTTCGCGCGCAATCTCGAGGGGCAGCGCCCCGACGAAGGGCGGCGTCATTCCGTCGGCGAGCGTGTCGGGACGTGTCACCGGCACGGGCTTTCCCGCGGCGAGGGCCGGGGCGAGGCCCGGCCCCGCTTCGAGCTCGACCGCGACGACCCGCGTCCCGGGACGCGTCTGCTTGATCGCGGACGCCACCCCGCCGATCAGGCCTCCGCCTCCGACCGGGACCACGACCACGTCCAGCTCCGGCGCGTCCTCGGCGATCTCGAGGCCGGCCGTTCCCGCGCCCGCGAGAACGACCGGGTCGTCGAAGGGATGGACGAACGTCAGGCCGCGCTCCCGCTCGACCTCCCGCAGCCGATCGAACAGCGTCGCGCGGTCCGCATGGAAGACGATCTCGGCGCCGTAGCCCTGCACGGCTTCGATCTTCGAGCGCGGCGCGGCCGACGGCATCACGACGACCGCCGAACAGCCCGCGACACGCGCGGCCCAGGCCACGGCGGCCGCGTGGTTGCCGGCCGAAACCGTGACGAGGCCGCACGCCCGCTCCGCCTCCCCGAGCGAGAGGATCTTGTTGAGCGCTCCGCGGGCTTTGAACGAGCCCGACTTCTGCAGGTTCTCGCACTTGAGCCAGAGCCGGACCGGCGGCCGCGCCCGCTCCCCGAGCTGGGCCGAGGAGAGAAGCGGCGTGCGGTGGACCCTTCCGCGGATCCGCTCCGCCGCCGATCGGATCGCGTCCAGAGGAATCACGGGTCGGATCTTAGCCAAGCCGTCCACCGCCCGACCACCGAAGGCAAGCCCACGGGAGTAGGGAACACTGCGCGAAGCGCGGCGTTCACGCAGGCCCCCGGCGGTAGGCGAGCCGTCCACCGTGCTCGAACCCCCGGCCATAGGCAACGCAGGGCGCAGCCCTGCGTTAACCCACGCCAGCCGAAGGCCGGCGGTGATCCGTCCGGACCGCTCCCCCCTTTCCGAAAGGAGTCGACATGAACGCCGTTCTCGTCCTCCCGCTCTTGTTCGCGATCGGACTGGCCGCGCCCGGCGACACGCACGCGAAGACCGGCCGCGCGGTCGTCGTCGAAGCCGTCGTCGAGGCGCCTCCCGGCGAGGTCTTCCGCCTCTGGACGACGGCGGACGGGACGCGGAGCTTCTTCGCGCCGGACGGGCGCGTGGACGCGAGGCCCGGCGGCCGCTACGAGATGATCTTCAATCCCTCGGAGGACCCCGAGGGCGCACGGGCCGGGACGAAGGGCGCCCGTGTCCTCCGCATCGAGCCCGACCGGCGCCTCGACTTCGAGTGGAGCGTGGGCGTCCCGACGGTGTCCTGGGATCTCAAGGGCACCGATTTCGTGACCTGGGTCGAAGTCACCCTCGAGCCCGTTCCCGGACGCCCGGACGCGACGCGCGTGCGCCTGGCGCACGAGGGATTCCGGAGCGGGGGAAGCTGGGACGCCGCCTACACGTACTTCAAAAAGTCGTGGCGCGTGGTGCTCGACCGGCTCACCGCCTACGTCTCGGACGGCCGAAGCCCATGGTGACGGCTGACGTATCCTTCGCGGAGTACCCGCGAAAGGAGAACGCCGATGTTCCGACGCTGCCTCCCCCTTGCGACGTTCGTCGCCGCCGCGATCCTCGTCGCGGCCGCCGGACACGGCTCGGACGCCGCGCTGCTCACCCAGAAGAGCGCGAGTGCCAGCCCTTCGGTGAAGCCGAAGCCGATGATCGCCCGCATCTGGCACGGGCGCACGCTCACCGCGAAGGCCGACGAATACCAGAAATACCTGAACGGCCCGGGCGTGGACAAAATCCTCAAGGCGCAGGGCAACCATGGCGTCGAGGTTCTGCGCCGGGCCGACGGCCCACGCACCGATTTCGTGGTGATCTCTTACTGGGAGTCGATGGAGTTCGTGCAGCGCTTCGTGAAGACCGTGGTCTTCGAGCGAGACCGGGATTTCCTGGTCGAGGTCCCGCCGGAGGCCGTTCACTACGAGGTGGTGCGAGCGGCGGGACGCTAGGCGCTACGGGTTCGCCCCGAGCGCCTTCAGGCGCTCCAGGGCATGGGCCTTCCCGGACGGGCTTCCCCCGGCGCCGCCCCCGCCTGCCGCCGCGACCTCGACGCACTTCTTGTACGCCGCGATCGCTCCGCTCTTGTCGCCGCTCGCTTCGAGGCCCTCGCCGAGGCTGTCCCACGGATTCGACGAGGCGGGATAGAGCTCCGTGTTCAGCCGGAAGACCGCGATCGCCTTCGCGTAGTCCTTCTTCTGGAGCCAGTCGTAGCCGAGCGTGTTGAACCTCGCCTCGGAAAGGCTCGGATCGGAAGGATTTGCTGCCTGGAGTTTCTTGTAGGCCGCGACCGCTTCGTCCATGCGCCCGTCCTCGAGGTCCTCGCCGGGAACCCGCGTGCTCCTGTCGACGCGCGGCGCCGTCTTCGGGGTCTCCCCTTTTTCGGCGACGACGAGCTGCGCGCCGCCGTCGGCGCGCGGCCCGAACGTATAGCGCTTTTCGGCGTCGCGCCGGACGTAGCCGCCCAGCGACACGGGGACGAGCGAGAAGCTCTCTTCCAGCGGGACGCGGACCTGGAGGCCGCCGGCCGCGGGCTCGACGATGTAGATCGTGTCCGCGTCCAGGAGATAGCGTCCGGCGTAGACGGAAAGCTGCTCCGCCGTCAGCTTCGCCGGCGTGATCGGGTCGATCTGGTATCCCTCCCAGTAGTAGGCCGCCG